>Ga0326513_10001019_pt1 | contig 22988 bp, 38 predicted proteins | sample 2_2465_0518_D_FD_203654 | JGI IMG/M metagenome (GOLD analysis project Ga0326513, IMG submission 203654) | Bovine rumen microbial communities from UC Davis, California, United States - 2_2465_0518 | ecosystem: Host-associated > Mammals > Digestive system > Stomach > Rumen | place: USA... | reverse complement strand
GAGCACGGCGGACATCTGGTTGTGGCAAAGACAGCAAACGAGGATTATATCACATCGGACGGACGGCTCGCGTGGCTGTATCTGCAAGGCGAGGCGGAAGATATTATTAACGAGGACACGGTGATCGTTGACTTTGACGGTCAGCGGATCAGCCTGCCGTATAATATTTCCCTTGGCAACTCGTGGGAAAAGGATTTCGAGCGGACGACTTATCTCGGCGGCTCGGTTGAAGGCGACTGGAATCCGGCGGTAACGCGCGATCTCGATCTGTCAACGGATGTCGTGCTGACGATACCAGCCGGATCGCAGACGCAGTCCGATATGCGGCGGCTTGCGGATTTTCCGGGCATCTGCCATATCCGGACGCCGGAAGGCTCCAGTTTTGCGGCAAACATCAACGTGACGGAAAACATCGACGGGTCAAAGGCAAACCTTATCTCCTACAGCCTCGACGTAAAAAAGGTGGATCCGGAAGGCGAAGAGGGAATGACGCTCGCGCAGTGGAATAGTATTCACGGAGGTAGCTGATGGACTGGCAGCATGGATTTTCTGCAACTTATTGTCTGATGACGGTTAATTCGGAAACGTGGGCAGATGATGAGGAGCTTGGAATTATTGAAGGGACAATCGAGCGCGATGCGGAAGCTGAGCTGATCGAGTCGGCCAGCATAACGCTCGCGGAGGTCGTTGGAGAAACATGGATCCGGATTTATCTGCAGGCGAGGCAGGAAAGCGACTCGGAAAAAGTCGCACTGTTTACGGGCTTGACATCATCGCCGGAGAGAAAATTGGACGGGCACCGGGTCACCTACCCGGTCGAGTGTCACTCGGTGCTAAAACCGGCGGACGATGTCCTTTTGCTGCGCGGATATACAGCTCCGCGCGGGGCCGGCGCGGCACTGGTCAAAGAGCTGTTAAACGTGATACCTGCGCCGGTGGCGGCGGAGGACGCGAGTCCGGTGCTGTCAGAAAATATCGTTGCTGAGGATGGAGAGACACGGCTCAGCATGGCAAACAAAATCCTTGCGGCCATCGGGTGGCGGCTCAGAATCGAGGGCGACGGCTCAGTCACGATCTGCGAAAGGGCGGCAGAATCATCCGTCCGGTTTGATGCAAACGAAAACGATGTGATTGAGACAGAGGTCACAGACACAAACGACTGGTTTGAGTGTCCGAATGTCCTGAGAGCGTACACGGAGGATTCCGGCACGGCGGTCGCGCGAGATGATGATCCGGAGAGCGATCTCTCCACGATGTCGCGCGGGCGGGAAATCTGGATGGAAGACACTGACGTTAATCTCAATGTTGACGAAAACATTGCGCAGTATGCAATCCGGCGGCTGCGGGAAGAACAGCAGCACGCGCGGACATTGTCATATAACCGCAGATTTTTTGATGGGATCACAGTTGGAGATATTATAACGATTAATTATCCGGGTTATGAACTGACGGGAGATTACCGGATAAAAACGCAGTCTATTACACTTGGCTACGGCTGCAGAACGGCAGAGGAGGTGACGCAGGCATGACAACAATAAACAGAGTCGCAAATGCCGTGCTCAAATCGCAAAAGTCAAGCAGTACGAGCGCGTACGATACGAGCGCAACCGTGACGCGCGTCACGGACGATGCGGTTTTTGTCCACATCGACGGCGGCGTGCCGGAAACGCCGTGTCAAAAAACAATCGATTGCAAGGCCGGCGACGTGGTAAAAATCCGGATAAGCGGCGGCAAGGCGTGGATTGCCGGAAACGCAACCGCGCCGCCGACAGACGATACAAGAGCGATAACAGCACAAAATACAGCACAAAAAGCAGATAGCAAAGCCGTAACAGCTCAGGAAACTACAGATCAAGAAATAGTTGATCGTAAAGCAATCATCAGAGAATACGAAGATGGTGTTTTAGTAGCTAAACAAAATAATAACTATGGAGCTTTGATAAATGCTTCTGGATCGTTTGATGTGGTACCATTAACATGGTCAGGTAAAGAACCAATCATAGGCAGCCCGGTTGCACGATTTGGATCAAATATTATACTTGGAGCAGATGCAAATTTACAGTTAAAAATAACCAGTAATAAATTTCAGTTTAGTAACGGAGACCCTGATTATATTGGAGCTGAAATGGCTTTAAGTGATGATGATAATTTTTATATATATCATCTATTAACTGGAGGAACTCTGAATATTGGGGCTAATGGTGCTTATTTATCTATTGGCGGAAATTGGATAGGTATTTCTCCAAATGCAGATGTAGGCGCTTCAGATATTTCTGTGGATGGCTATATTTCAGCGGGAGAAAGTATTTCTGCTGGTGGAAACATAACTGCCAGCGGAAACATCATAGCAGATGGAACTGTTAAATTATCAAATTCCATTAAGCGTAAAACTTACACATGGACTATAGCATCTATAGGTGCGAACGAATATAAAAGCACAGAAGTAGACCCTCCTGCGGAATCTGGCTATATCCCGATTAGCATCGCTGGTTGGGGGATTGACGGGACTGGAACATCTCACGTCAAGTGGGTTAAATGTCATATCAACAGCAGTGGAAAGCTGGTTATCGGGCTTGTGAACGATAATTCAAACGCACGAACTAACTGGACTGCAACAGTACATATTTTGTATGTAAAATCTTAAGAGAGGAAGATATTTTGAAAAATATTATAAACAAACTAATTGGAATGGACGCAGGAACGAGAGCGCGAACAGTTACAGCGCTTGTCACTGCAGTATTGGACTTTTTGGCTGCATTTGGTATTGTTAATTTTTCTGATGCGCAAACAGACGCGATCTATAAGATCGTGCTGACAATAGTTACGGCCTTTGTCTGGGGCTATGCGTCGCATTATAAAAACAACGATTTTTCTGAGGAGGCGTGCGAAGGCACTGGACTTACGCGGCTCCTGAAAGCCGAAAAGAAGGCGGGCGTGTATACTGAGCCGCTGGAAATGGAAATTGTAGAGGAAGGCGGTGAAGCGGATGAGTCGAGTAACATCGGTTAAGACATTTAGACAGTATGACAGCCGCTGGGGCTCGCATAAATATCCGAACACGCGTTATACGATGCACTCATCCGGATGCGGCCCGACAGCCTGCGCGGACGTCATTGCATCAAGTCCAAAACATAAAGACGTCACGCCGGAAACGCTCAGAAAATACATGATCAGCAACGGCTTTTGTGTCGCCGGTGCCGGCACGGCATGGAGCGGCATCGGGGCAGCGCTCCAGAAGTACGGCTTTGCGGTCAAAAACCATGACACCATGCCAGCATTTTTCGCAGAAATGAAAAAGGATGGCCGGTGCGGGATCCTGCTTCTTACAAAAGGCACCCGCGGCGGCGTCACGTGGACAACCGGCGGGCACTTTTTAGCGTGCTCAGGCCATAAAGTCAGCAATGGGAAAAACTATTTGTACATGCACGATCCGGGAGGAAGGAAACATGACGGCTGGTATTGTTATGAAACTACGATGCAAGGCCTTGTCAGACAAGTGTGGAGTTGCTATATCAAAAATGCTAAAACGTCAACTAATACATCAACGAATACATCAACTACTGCCACCAAAACACCAACATTTAAAGGTTTTGACGTGTCAAATTGGCAGGGTAAAATATCCGTAGATCGCTTCAAAAAAGCAAAGGATTCAGGATACAGTTTTGTCATTATCCGCTGCGGCTTTGCGTTTGTGGTTAACGATCCGATCAACAAAGACGCTGCTTTTGAGACAAACTACAAAAATGCAATAAAGGCCGGATTAAAAGTCGGTTTGTACTACTACAGCAAAGCGCGGACTGTTGCGGCCGCGAGAAAAGAAGCAAATTATTGTCTCCAGCTGATAAACGGCAGAGCGCTGCACTATCCGATTTATATCGACTTTGAGGACAAAGTGCAGGCCAATCTCGGCAAAACCTTATCTGCGAGCATCTGCAATGCCTTTTGCGATGTTATCGAGCGGGAAGGCTACTCGGCCGGAGTATATGCCAACTGGAATTATCTGACCAATAAGATCGGCACGATCAGCGCAAAGTATAACATCTGGCTCGCTCAGTATCCGACAGCGACATACAAAGGCAAGTACACAATGCACCAATACAGCGATAAAGGCTCAGTATCCGGCATCGGCTCGCCGATCGATGTAAACACGGCAACCTTAAAACCGGCCAATTGGCCGAAAAACCTGCTCAAATATCCGGCGGAAAATCTCCGGAAAGGGGATGCCGGTTATCAGGTTATAAAGCTGCAACGCTGTCTTAACCAGCTGATCAACACAAAGCTGACTGTTGACGGGATTTTCGGGTCGGCGACGGAAAAAGCTGTGAAGAGGCTGCAGAACAAATATAGGCTTGAGGTCGACGGCATTGTCGGACCGATGACAAGAGCAAAAATTAAGGAGCTGGTCAAATGATACAGGCAATAGGTATGATGGAGATCGCGGCCTTTTTAAAAGTGGCGCTGTATCTCTGCGGGTGCGTCGGAATTATCGCCGGCGCCGTGGCCGCGGTCGTGGCAGCCGTAAACACATTTAAAAAGCCGGCAAAAGAGCTGACGGAAAGAGTGGACGACATCGAAGAACACATCAAAGACATAGACAAATTTTTAGAAAATGATAAAAAGGCAATCGAGCAGCTCACAGACAAGATCAACGATCTGCTCAAGATCGAGCTGGCCGATCTGGATCATCAGATCGAGGGCAACGGTATCGAGCGCATGAAGGAGATCAGGCGCGAGCTGCAGGCAAAAATGTAAATATTGCTCATCTGCCATGCGCAGATTAAGCGAGATTAAGTAAGATTAACAAAATCTTTGACTGATTAAATAAAATCTTTGATTAATTGTTTTGCTTAATTGAGTTTCCCCAAAAAACGCGTTTTAAATGCGTTTTAATGCGTTTAACGCATTTCCACGCAATAAAAAAGAGAGCTATCAGCTCTCTTTTATATTTTTTCAATTGGTTCAAATTCTGCGTTTGTGGCTGCGTGACCGCCTTTAATCTCCTGACAAAGGCTATAGGCCACTTCCTCGAAGTATTCTTTGATTAATTCTGAGACTTCCAACATAATTCCGTCATAATCACGAGATTTAATTTCAGTGTTCAGGATTCCGTGCCCTGTTTCGCCGTTCAATGCGTAAAAATCGAGTTCGAGCCGCGGCTCGTTGAGCTTGTCATCTTTCCAGTCTTTTGTACGATATTTCAGATAACAAAAGTTGTTTATTTTATAGTTGCCGCCGGTTTCACTTTGTAACATTTTCTTGATCTCTTTCTTCATGCTCATTTTCTATTTCCTTTCTTCCTTTTTCAGATCGGCTCTTATGAGAGCTTTGATATATCCTTGCTTGTTCCCGACCGCATCCAACTTTGCGAGGATGTCCGCGTCGGTTGATTTGGTTAATTTTATTTTGATTGAGCGGGTTTTTTCCCGCTCATACTTTGCATTAGCTCTTTTTTGTGCGTCTGAGACTGCCATTATTCATCCTCCTCTTCAACTGAACCGAAGTGACGTTCTTTCATCATTTCGATCAGTTCTGTTATCATGTCAACGAATTTTTCAGCTTTCGGCGTTCCCTCCTTAGCCCACAGGAAGCCGCCGCGATTAACGCTGAAGCATGTATCATTCCAGCGAGCAAACTCGCCGTACTTTCCGTTGGACGTTCCAAACGTCCAATATTTGCCGCCATCTGCCGGGATCGAGTAGAAGCCGGCTTCGTTTGGTTCTAAGGCCGCTGCGGCTCTCTCCCGCGCCTTGCGTCCCCAGCGATAGAACTCATTAGTTCCTGCATTGATATATCTGTAATCCTTAAACATTTCTTTCTCCTTTTCTGTTTCAATTCCCTCTCAACTTGTATCTATACTATAACATATGGGTACACATATAGCAAGTGATTTTATAAAAAAAGTTTTGTATTTTTATGTATTTTATAATGTACTTTTTATAACAATGACGCAGGACGCAACCTGTTAGTACATTTTTAGTCTAAAAAAATTACATCTACCGGATGGCCGTCAAGGTCGACCACGATCTGTTTAATAATCTGTCTCCAAAATGAGCGCTTATGCTCTCTGTTGAGCAGGTTATAATCACGTTCAAAGTCGCTGGTTAACAGATTTTTTAGCTTTGACAGCTGCAGGCTGCCATGATCTGAGCGATTAAGCTCAGCGATTTTATCCTTAAGCGCTTTTGTGCGCTGTCTGTACTGCTCTTTTGTGATGTTTCCGTCGATGTACACATCGTTCAGCCGTTCGAGCTGTTTTTTGTATCTTTCGGGATCTTCTTTTTTCCGCCGGTTGTGTTTTACTGTCCATCTGAGCAGGTAACCGTCAAACAGATCGCGGATATTATCGAGCAGATAGCGCTCGACTCTCAGCTCACTGACGTTATGCTTTGACTGACACGTTGCGTTGTAGCGTTTGCGGCATCGGTAATACATGCGAGCGCCGTCGTAACATCCTCCCAGCGCGCAATCACAGACCGGACAACGGATGAGTCCTGAAAAAAGATAAGTGCGTCGTTTGTCGCTCACCCGGATATTGCGCTGGATGATCTGCTGGAGGTCATCAAAGCGCTCTTTTGTTATGTACGGTTCTGTGTAGTTGTCGTTGCCCTTGTATTTCCCGTACAGCATTGGATTGGTTAAAATCTTTTTGTAATTTGCGGGAGCGGATGCTCTGTTGTACTTTGTGTTGATATAGCGCGTCACGACGTGCAGTGACTGATGCAGCTCAAATTGCTCGATCAGCTCGATCAGCATGGCAGACTGCTCAGGATCGTGGACAACGCGCTTTTTTCCGTCGATCACATCAACCTTAAAGCCGATCGGCTGGATCCCGGATATAGGCTGACCTCGCATGATGGCAGCGTGATGGATACTTTTGATGCGCTCGCTTGTTCGATCGGACTCATCCTGTGCAACGCTCAGCATAATATTGACGTGCAGCCGTCCGGATGCGGTGTCCGTGTTGTAATTTTCCCAGATCGCAGACCATGCAACATCGTGAGCGTCTAAAATTTCCTGCACTTTGTAATACTCTTTGATGTTTCGGAACCAGCGATCTAATTTTGTAAACAATATCTTTTGCGGCTTCCGCTCTTTAAGATCGCTTATTAATCGCATCATTTCCGGCCTTTTGTTGTATGGTTTCCTCGCAGAAAATCCGGCGTCTCGGTAAATATCTATGATCGTGTGATTGTTTCGCTCGCAGTACTCTTTAAGTGCTTTTTCCTGCGTTTCGAGACTTAATCCTGAGCGACTCTGTTCTTCCGTTGATACTCTGACATATAAAATTACATTCATTTTGTTCCTGCTCTTCTTTTTCTCGTCTGTTTTGTGCTATAATAATATATATTTCTTTTCAACCTCTTGGCAGCTTCTGAGCTGCGACTTAGCCAGTATATAAAAAACCACTGCGTTGACATGCGAGAAGCCGCAGTGTGCAGCGTCCGGCAGTCAAGCCGGAGACGTGCTTTTCCCTTTTTTGTTCTTGCTCGCACGTCTGACATGTCCGCCGCAGCCCGCCGAAACATTTGTTCGGACGGGCGTTTTTTATTTTTAAATCACAATGGATAATAGCGGGATATGCTTTTACCATTTTATTTCTCCTTTCGTTTGATATTTTTTCTATTGTTGTTTGTCTTTGTGGAAATCGATATAGATGACATTGTCTATGTTGCGATATCTGATTTTCTTTTTTTGTCATATTTAGGGTCTTCAAGTAACATATCGATTCTTTCAGCGATGCGAATCTGATCCGCCGCATCAAGATGGAGAAACTTCTGCGCTATGTGATAAGCATCTTTGTGATAACACGCGGAAAGAAGATCACAGAGAGGATTATCATCCGTTTTGGTTGACTGATCGTCAATAAGATCCATAACACCAACATCGAGAGCGTTTGCAATCGCCAAAAGACGTGAAATCGGCATATCGTTTTTTCCGCTTTCTATCCGAGACATAGAAGACCGTTTGCTATCAGATGTATAACCGCTTTTTTCTGCAAGTTCTTCGAGTGTCCACTGTCTCATTTTCCGGTATCGTTTTATATTCTGTCCTATAATCACATTTATATTATCCATTTGTCGCACCATGATATAACAAAAAATCAACAATAATATAAAATATTATAAATTATAGTTGACATTTAAGCAACAAGAGATTATTATAAATATAGTTGATTATCAAGCAACATTAAAAAGGAGGTGAAAAAGTGATCGATACAAAAAGACTGAGGGAAAGAATCGACGAATCAGGTTATAAGTTGCGGTATATTGCAAAACAGTGCAACTTAACCTATCAGGGGCTTTTGCCGAAAATCAACGGAGAGCGAGAATTTATGGTAACTGAAGCGTGGAGAATAAAACAATTGCTCGGATTATCAAATGACGAATGGTATGCTATTTTTTTTAATAACGAAGTTGATTAACAATCACCAACACAGAGGAAGGAGAAGAAACAGGAACGGATGAAACAGATGGCAAATAAAATCTTAACCGCACTCGCGGTCTGTCTCGCTGACCAGTACGGCGAGACCGTGACTGCGGAGGCAGTAGAGGAGGAAAAGACGGCATGAACAGAAAAGAATGCGAAAGGGCAATCTTTAACAAGATGCTGGAGATTGTTGAGGTACTGAAAAAGTATGATCCGTCAGCGGAAAGCCTGTCGCTGACATACATAGACGAGCACGAGTCCACACGACTCAACGAGATGGTGCCGGAATATATATCATTCAACACGAAAATGGCGGGTGGGAATAGTAAGATCGACTGCACTGCCTTTAAAAATGCGCCGTGGGAGAACTCGAAGGGCTGGGTCTTAAGGGAAATGTGAAAAACAAGGAGGTGAAGCAATGAAGTGTTATCCGGAACCGTGGCGAGACGCGGAAGCACACGCCGCACGGCTGGAAGAAGAATACAGAAAATATGGCACGGGAAACTGCGAATCCTGCGGAAAAACCGTATGGCATGACGAGCATTTTTGTTCGGAGTGCATGGAGATCGCTATTGATGACGTGCGATATTTTACCGACTGGCTGGCAGAAAAAAACGGCTGGCCGCGCGAGATCGCGCTGGAAGCAGCATACAAAGACCTGAGCCGCGGAAAGCGGCCGGGCATTGTATGGTTGTATGACAGCGCGTCGGACACTGTCGCGGAGGAAATTGCGGATGGTAAGTAAAAACAAATGCGGGCTCTGCGGGAAATCACTGCCGCAGGGTGCAGAAAAAGCAGATATGAAATATTGCACAGAATGCACTGCCGAAGCAGCTGATCTGCTTCTGAACTATATCGTCGAGCAGTTCGATCCGGAAGGCAACGCGGAAATACAGATTATGATCGGCCTGTTTCTGCAGGCGGCGGAGATGCTGTGCCGGCTGCCGGAATGGTGCATCCCGATCAGCGCAGAAAAAAGGTGCCTCAGCTGAGACACCTCGATATAACAGCCGCCGAAAAGCGAACAAAACCGGCGGCAAAGTGATTATATCACAGATAGGAGTGTGGATGTTTAGAAAATTGAGAGCTGACGAGATCGAATGTAGAGTCAGCACAATAAATGAGCGCGGCCTGTCCTTGCTGTTATACAAGGACGCGCGCTGCGATATGAATATTCTCGACGAGACGGTGGGCGCGCTCAACTGGCAGCGCTCCCACTCGCGGGAAAATGCGAATTGCACGGTCTCGATCTGGGACAAAGACAAATGCGCGTGGGTGTCTAAAGAGGATACCGGAACAGAGAGCTACACGGAAAAAGAAAAAGGCTTAGCCTCCGACAGCTTCAAACGCGCGTGTTTTAACTGGGGCATCGGCCGAGAGCTGTACACGGCGCCGTTCATCTGGATCACTGCCGGGGACTGCAATATCAAGACCGGCAAAAACGGAAAGCCGGCATGCTATGACCGGTTCCGCGTCACGAAAATCGGATTTGACGCAGCAGGAACGATCAGTGCGCTGGAGATCGTCAACGCAAAGACCGGCAAGGTGGTGTTTGCATCCGGTGACGCGCTGACGGGCCGCGCAGACACAAACAGATCGAGGCTTATAAGAACCTGCAAAAAGATTGGGCTGCAGCTCGATGATGTGGCGAGGGAATACGGTCTGGCCGTAGAATCGACCGAAGAGGAATTCGGCATAGTGCTCAACAAAATTATGGAGAGGTTTGGAAATGGCAGACAGAAACGGATATAACAAGTCGATTATGGCGACTGAGGCGGGCAGATGTTACGTCTGCCGCATCGAAACGGAGACGGTTCGACATGAGATTTATTACGGCACAAAAAACCGTAAAATCAGCAAGATTAACGGTTTTTGGCTCGACGTGTGCCCGACATGCCATCGTCGCATACATGACGTGCCGGGCAAAGGGTTTGACAAGCTGTTAAAGCAGAAATGTCAGAAGAACTACGAGGCATTCGGAACTCGCGACGGGTTCCGGCGGCTGGTCGGAAGGAGCTACTTATGAGCGGCGTAGAATTAATCAACCAGCTCAACGACTTGTCTGTAAAGCTGCGGGAATCGGTCAGCTATATGCGCCGCGCAGGCGAAAATTATGCACGCGCGCAAAATGCTTATAAGATCGCAGTCAATCAGGAGTTTCTGCAGCTCCGCGCAGAGGGCACCCCGGTGACAATGATCAGCAAGATCGTGGCTGGACAGCCGGAAGTTGCGCCGAAAATGCTGGAGCGAGACATCGCGGAAACGCTTTATAAGACCGCGCAGGAAAATATCCAGGCGATCAAGCTGCAGATGCGGATCCTTGAGAATCAGATCGACAGGGAATATCGGGGGTGAGTATGGCAAAAAGATATTACTGGCTTAAACTCAAAAATGATTTTTTCCGCGGCAAACATATAAAGATGCTCAGAAAAATAGCTGGCGGCGACACATATACAATCATATATCTCAAAATGATGCTCTTGTCGTTAGAAAATGACGGCTATATCAACTATGACCATATTAGCGAAACGCCGGAGGAAGAAGTGGCACTGGTTATCGACGAGGAGCCGGACAACGTCAAAGTGGGTATAAATTTACTCATTAAATTTGGCGCAATAGAGGTGGTTGAGGACGATTATTATCTGCCGGAAGTGTTGGAAAATACAGGCTCAGAGACTTCCAGCGCGGGGCGGATGAGGCGGTCCCGGTCGGCATTGGTTTACGATAAAACGTCACATTGTGACATAGAGAAAGAGAAAGACATAGAGAAAGAGAAAGACATAGAGAAAGAGAAAGAGAAAGAGATAGATCCAGAATTAGAAGCAGATGTAGATGGAGATATAAAACAAGAAGCAGATGTAGATGGACCAAAAAGCAAAAAAACACGAAAACGCTTTAAAAAACCCGCGCCTGAAGAAATACGCGCCTACTGCGACGAAAAAGGTCTGACAATCGATCCGGAAATGTTTTACGACTATTACGAGGCAAACGGCTGGAAAGTCGGAAAAAATCCGATGAAATCGTGGAAGGCAACGCTCAGAAACTGGCACCGGCGCGATCAGGAAACTGCAAGGGGAAAAGCGCCGGACACAATCGGACCCTATGAAAGATTATTGATGCAGGAGGCCGGCGGGAATCCGTTTGACATTGTAGAAGCTGAGGGGGTGACGACGCATGACGCGGAGTGATGTTTACAGATTGCTGGAAATGTTAAACGCTGCATATCCGGCGTCGTTTTGGAGGATGACCGACGCAGAGCGGAAAACGCAGGTCGCTTTATGGCATGATGCGTTTAAACAGGAGCCGGCAGAGATCATAATGGCCGCGCTGAAGGATTACGTGTTATATAACAAGTTTCCGCCAACAATCGCCGGCCTGGGCGAGTGGGTTAACCGGCTACACGGCGGGCCGGGAGACGACGAGCTTTTAACAGAAGCATGGCAGGCCGTGTGCGGAAACATCCGGTTTAACGACCTGTCCGCAGAAAACAAGATGTTTTTCGGGGGCCAGGCCCGTATCGACAACTACGGTCTGGACCCGGAAACCCGGCAGACAGTGTTTGCCGGGCAATACAGGAAAGCCATTAGGGAGATAAAGAAAAATGTCAGAGCGGCAGGGAAGCTTCCGGAGACTGAAAATCGGAATCGGCTGGAGGTCGGAGGATGACAATCAACAGCAAATCTAAAGGCGCGCGGTTTGAACGTGAGATTGCGGCAAAGTACAGAGCCGCAGGATTTAACGATGCACATCGAACTGCGCAATACTGTGGAAAAACAGGACAGGCCGCGGACGTGGAAGGCGTCCAAGGCATACATATTGAGTGTAAACACCAGGAGCGGCTGCAGATTTACGACTGGATTGACCAGGCAAAAAGAGACGCGGCCGGAACAGGGGATATACCTGCTGTGCATTTCCGGCGGAATAATTGCGAGGTGCTTGTCTGCATCCGGTTTGATGATTTTGTACGGCTGATTACAGATGGAGGTGCAACAAATGAGTGATTTTATTGATTATGTATACTGCCAGGGAGTAGATGGCTATCAGACAAAGCATTTATTTCAAACGAATGCATGGAGCGGGCTTAAAGCTGAGGACATCGTGTTTGCGGATGGATGCGGAGTAGCCGCGTTCACTGTGATCGCTGTAAGCACGGTCGAAAAGGAATCGGAGTTTGATTCCTTCATTCGCACGCTGTGCGGGGGCGGTGAAGTGCGGAGGCTGACCGGGAAGATGATTACGTTTGAGGAGGATTGATGAATCAGGTAATTTTAATCGGGCGGCTGACTGCCGACCCTGAGTTAAGAAAAACACAAACAGGCACAGCAGTGACAGGTTTTTCCATCGCAATAAACCGCGGGAGAGACAGAGACGGGAACGATCTCGGCGCAGATTTTCCCCGCGTCACGGTGTGGGGGCGTCAGGCTGAAAACTGCAGCCAGTATCTGCACAAAGGCGATCAGTGCGCAGTGTCCGGCCGGTTGCAGACGGGGAAGTATCAGGACAAGGATGGCCGTACAGTCTACAAGACGGACGTGATCGCGCACCACGTAGAATTTCTGCAGACAAAGCGCACGGCCGAAGATCGCGAGCGCGAAGACCGGCGCGCAGTACAGGAAACATTAAGCCGTTACCGCGAATACCCGGGCGACATGACGCAGAACTTTAAGGAAATTGATGACGATGTACCGTTTTAGGAGCAAAAAGTGAAACTTAAAAGACAGATGGATATATTCCACGATTACGACGCGTTTGTTGAAAAATTCAAGCCGAAAAAGACGACGGACGACTGCATGACGCCGGACAATATTTATAACGAGGTCGTCCGCTGGGCGGCCGACGAGTACGGGATCGACCCGGCAAAAATCGTCCGCCCGTTTTGGCCGGGCGGAAATTATGAGGAGTTTGACTATCCGGACGGCTGCATCGTGCTGGACAACCCGCCGTTCTCGATCCTGTCCAAAATTGCAAGGGATTATATCGACAACGGCATAAAGTTCCTGCTGTTTGCGCCGGCATTAACGCTATTCACAACGCGCAACGTGTGCCATCTGTGTGTCGGTGCGGGGGTCGAATATGAGAACGGCGCGGTCGTAGCCACGTCATTCATAACCAATCTCGACGCGGCGGAAGTCCGGAGTGTGCCAGAGCTATATCAGCGGATTGAAGCAGCGAACGAACAGAACCAAAAAGAAAAATCCGTGCAGCTGCCAAAGTATGAATATCCGAAAGAAGTGTTAACGGCGGCCATGGTGAAACGATACAGCAAATACGGCGTCAGCTTTGCCGTTATGCCGGAACAGTGCCATTTTACGCGCGCGCTGGACAGTCAGCGGCCTGCCGGGAAAGCGATATTCGGCTCAGGGTATCTGCTGAGCAAAAAAGCGGCTGCAGAAAAAGCGGCTGCAGAAAAAGCGGCGGCAGAAAAAGCAGCTGCAGAAAAAGCAGCGGCAGAAAAAGCAGCGGTGAATAGATGGTCGCTGAGCGATGCCGAAAAAGAGATTGTGAGAGGCCTTAAATGAGACAACCGAGGGTTTGCTGGCGGTGTGCGCACTGCCAGCCGGACGAAGAAGGCGCCCGACGCTGCCGGAATCCGGACAGCGGATGGAAAAATACAATAGTGTCAGCGGACGCGAGCTGTCCGGAATTTGCAGACAGAGACGACGTGCTGACTGACTGGGGCAGATATGACGATTGAGATCATGGCGGAACGGCCTTTCAGCTCATGGCCAAAAATCAGCAAGCCGAAAGAGCTTAGAGGAATAAAGCCGTTTGCAAGTCACACGGCAAGACTTTATAACGGCAGAGTCAGCCTGACAAGTCATGGATTTATAAAACATCCGGATGTATGGATCAAGCTGAACGGCTGGTTTGCAGGTTTTGCATGGATAAAAGTAAAAACCGCGCTTGAGCATGAGCGCGTAACTGACTTGCTGAGGCAGATCACGCACGACACGATGATCAGCAAAAAATCAAGGTTTAACCACGATGACTGGCGGACAATCACAGATCTATGCGTCAAAGCATGGACAATGGTTAAAAGAGGAGAGTGTAAAAATGAGCAAGGTAATGAGAGTTAAATTAACGATGATCGACAGCATTTTAGGTACGGCGTCCGGCGATCCGGCGCTGCATGAGACGTATATCGCGAGCAAGGCGCCGGATGCTAAAAGCCGCGCTGAAGAAATCGAGGCGCTGGGAGTGGAAGAGGTCACAGAGAAAAACAGAACCGTATTCCCGCGCGACCCGGAAACTGGAGTGCCGGTGCTGTTTAACTATCAGATTAAAGGCTTTTTTAAGTCGGCGTGCAGTGCGCTCAGACAGATCAGCGGGACCCACAGCAAAAAACTGAAGGCTTATAAAAAGCAGATCGACCTGAGGATCCACGTCTTTGAGCACGCCGAAAACAAAGCGGGTCGAATGATCCACTTTGACAACATCGAGGACGTCGGAAGCTGCCAGCGTCCGCTCAGAGCCAGCACCCCGCAAGGCGAGCGCGTCGCACTCGCGGACAGCGAAGAAATTCCGGCCGGCGCAACGCTCGAGTTTGACATTGAGATGCTGAATCCGGACGATGAGGCAATTGTTAAAGAGTGGCTGGATTATGGGGTCTATAACGGACTCGGGCAATGGAGAAACAGCGGGAAAGGCGCTTTTACATGGGAGCAGATCGGCTGAGGAATGGTGTGGATTGGCGAAGAAAGGCTAAGGCAATGCAGAGCGTAGTGTAGAGAAGCGAAGTCAAGGCGTTGCATAGAGATGAGCAGTTAGGCAGAGGCGTTGCATTGAAATGAGAAGTTAGGCAGAGGCTTGGCGGTGAAATGACTGGTAAAGCAGAGGCATCGCATGGTGAGGCGTGGTTGAGGCACAGTTGTGATTTGTACAGGCAAGGCATGGTCTCGATCCGCCGAGGCGAAGTGCTGCGGGGCAAGGGAAAAGCAAAGTTAAGAACTGCAAAGTGGCGCAATGTTAAGCGGCGGAAAGGCAAGGATTCGACTCGCGACGGCAAGAAGTGGAGTGATGACGCGAAGTAAAGGAATAGCTTAGTAAAGAGCAGTTCAGGCAAAGCGGAGACTCGTTATGCTGCGGCGAAGCAAGGTGATGCGTTGGAAAGGCAGCGAGGTGCGACGGAAAAGCAAAGTTAAGAACTGCAAAACGCCGCGAAGAAACAGCAAAGCATAGATCAGCGAGGGAATCGCTCGGAGAAGTGATGGCATAGCAATGCGAAGCTATGGCGAAGCTATAGCAAGGCGACGCACAGTGTGGGCAACGCTCTGAGATACAAAGTATCGCAGCGGCAGTGCTTGGCAACGTGAGGCAAGGGTTATGCAAAGTACCGCGGCGGCATAGTGCTGCATAGTGCAGAGAAGATACGAGTAGATCGGCAGAGGCATGGCCTTGATATGAGTAGTTAGGAGGACGCAATGCAGACAATCAGACTGGAGCGCCGGATGAGACGGCGAGAACAGAGACGGACAAGGCGGCGCGAGTGGAAAGCCCGCGCCGCACTCGCGGCACAGATGACATTTTTCGGCGCATTTGTGCTGATCGGTACAGTAATGATGTTTAGATACGGGTACATGTGATGGCAAAAAAAGGGCAAAAACAGAATCTGCGGAAGCTCGATCCGTGGCAGGAGCTGGCCAACGCGATTATAAAAACGGCTGTCAGCGATTACCGGGAAGGATACAAAAGTCTGTACAAAGGCAGGCGGCTCAAAGAGTGCGCACAGCACGCAGAAAACATTGAGGCATGCAGAAAGATCGCAGACAAAGATATTCCGTACACAAACCCAATTCCAGAATGCCTGCGATTTTTCCGGTCGGGCTGGTTTCGCGAGCTGACGGAGATCGAGCCGGAAATCCTGATCCGGCGGCTGGAAGAAGAGCGAAGCGAGTACCTGCGGAGACAGGTGGAAAAGATTCGCGGAAGCGGCAGTGGCGAAGCGGAGTAACGCAAGGGCAAAGCGGAGAAACGAGTGGAAACGCAGTGGCGAAGCGGAGTGACGCAAGGTCAAGGCGGAGTGTCGCAACGGCAAAGTGGAGAAGCGAGGCGAAAGGCGACGGCGAAGCAAAGCAGAGGAAGTGTAACGAGTAGCGGGGGCTGAGCGTGGTTTAGTCAGCAAAGGAATAGCAAAGATGTGTATGATGACGCGAAGGCAAAGCGGAGAAAAGCGGAGAACCGAGTCGCGGTGGCGTGGAGAAGCGTAGATGCGAAAAGTGAAGGAATAGCATTGTGAAGCAAAGCGTTGGCAAAGCAGTGTGCTGCAAAGTGAAGCGGAGGAAAGGAAAAGACAGGAATGGCCTGGGAATGTCATGGCGAAGCGAAGTGCTGGCAAAGCAGTGTGTTGCTAAGAATAGCATAGAGTGCAGCGCGAAGCCGTGGCTAAGTACAGCATAGTAACGCATCGGATCAGCTTTGTTACGCATTGGAATTGATGTGCTGTGAACGCTATGAAATGCGGCGGCAGGAAGGAGGTTAAAATGTGCAACGGACTGGACAAGCGGTCGGGCAGCGGATGCCTGACCTGCGAGAATTATGACAAGACAAATCATTGCTGTCCGAACTTTTGCGACGTGATAAGAGACACGATCACGGAGCTCAAAAGTTATAAGGGCTACTGGAAAATCCGGCGCGGATGCGACGGAGGTGCGGCATATTATACGTGCTCTGAGTGCGGCTGGAATGATACGCTAATGACTTATTTCTGTCCGCATTGCGGCGCGAAAATGGAAAACGGAAAGGAGTGAAGAGGATGAGAGGGAGAAACATATGCGTAGGCGATCAGATCAATATTCCAGCCGAAGTAATCGCGATTGTTAACGATGGGTTTGATGCCTTTGCCGTCATAAAGGCAGGGCAAGAATATGTAGAATATGCAATGATGGATGCGGACGCACTCATGTCAATCAAATACGGAGGCGAGGAATGAAAGTATATATATCCGGACCGGTAACCGGAAACAAAGATTACAAAGAGCAGTTCGGGAGCATGTCATATCTTTTGAAGCGTGAAGGACACGGCGCGGTCAATCCTGTGCAGATCATGGAGCCGGTTCGCGGCATACTCGATTACAAAACGATCCTGCAGGCAGACCTCGATCTGCTGGAAGGATGCGACGCGATCCTGCTGCTTCCGGGCTGGCAGGACTCGCACGGAGCATGCAAAGAGTATGATAAGGCCGTAAGACTCGGCATTAAAATATACAGAACAGAGAGCACGGCAGAACTGCCGGAAGAACTGAAGAGAAGTGCGGAAAATGAAAAGAGATGAGCTGTTTGAAATTACAGAAATCACGCGCAGGCTGGACAGGATGGAAGAACATCTGGAAGAATTGCGCGAGGTTGCGCGGTCCGCCGGTTCCGTGGACACAACAAAAGAGCGCACGACCGGCGCGGACGTAAGAGCCGGAATGGCAGTAGCGGACAAAATAATGGACATGGAAAGTGATATGCGATTATTCAAGGGCAGGCGGGACCGCCTGAGAGCGGAGGCCCGCAAACTGTTCGCGCAGCTGGACGGGCTCGAATACGATATTATGATGCGGCGGTACGTTGATGTGCTGAGATGGACAGACGTCAGCAAGGTTGTCGGTTATGATATGCGATATATTTACCGTCTGCATCAGCGCGCGCTCGACAAACTGTTTAGCCACTCGAGGCCACTGCCTTGACGTGGTATAATATATAATGTGGATAAATGTGTGGATAAACTTATGGTTAAAACAGGACGGGCACGATGTTGTCCGTCTTTTGTTATGGGGTAATGCTCGGTAAAGCACGGGGGTGGGTGATGAGCATGGATAGGCATGGATAAGAACCGGGGGTATCAGATGACCCGGGGGACTGCCGGGAAAGACCGGGCAGGGGCAAACCCGCGGTACCAGAACGGGAACCTCAGGAGGAAGCACAGAGCAAGACTCAAAGCAATGGGATGCGAGTGCGGCATCTGCAACGGCAGGCTCGGGCCAATCCGATACGACCAGCCCAGCAACGCGCAGCATCCGCTGTCCTTTGTGATCGATGAGATCAGACCGGTCAGCAGATGGATGGAGTTCGGCTATGAATCTCCGGCCGCGGCCGCGCAGGACTGGAACAATCTGCAGGCCGCGCACTACATCTGCAATGCAGCCAAAGGAAATAAAATAATTGCTCAAGGCTCGCATGGTGCAGTGTCTGGCCGGCCGGCGCCGGAAGGAAAAATAAAAATAAATGTCTTGGATGGCGACTGGTGACTGCATTCGTGCAAACAGATAGGCAGTGCGGTTTCGGTTGTGAGCAACACTGGGGAGGGGTCCCCGGCTGCCCCGCTCGGCGCCCTCGCGCCGTCCAGCGCTGATTTACCCCCGATTTTCCGACCTTAAAGGCCGGTGTGTATTAATGTCAAAAATGCAAGAAATATTCTGATAAATATAAGTGTGCAAAAATGCACTGCCAGAACAGGAGATGACGCGTGTGAAAGCAGAAAACGATGTAAAAAAGCGCGCAAACCGCGAAAAAAACAGGCTCAGGAGGTTGCTGGAAATAGCCGGAATCGGGAAGCCGAAAAGCGACATCCTGCTCCCGGTGGTCGAGAATGTCAGCTGGATGCGCGTCAAATTGGATGATATTAGAGACGAGATCAAAAACAGCGAAATTGTTATTGAATACAATAATGGCGGCGGTCAGAAAGGCGTCCGGGAAAATCCGGCATATACAGCATACGGGAAATTGTGGAAAGCGTATATGTCCGGAATGGAAAAAATCCTTGCGGCGCTCCCGGAAGATCTGCAGGAAGAGGCAAAACCGGATGAAGAGGCGAAACCGCGAACAGTGCTTGAGCTCGTAAGAGAGAAGAGGGGCGCATGAAAGGCTCGCAGGCGCCGCGCATCCGGATTGAACCGGACCGGATTGCGACCGATGGCGACGATGCGGCGATGCTGATGGAAGCGTACGGATATAAACTGGATCCGTGGCAAAAGATGGTTGTGGACTGCTGGCTCGGCACGGACGAAGAAAGAAATTACACAACGACGTCGGCCGGGCTCGTGCTCCCGCGCCAGAACGGGAAAAATGTATGCCTGGAAGCAAGAGAGTTTTTCGGGCTTGTTATAAATGGCGAAAAAATCCTGCATACGGCGCATCAGGTGCGGACGTCGAAGAAAAGTTTTTATCGGCTGGTGCGGATGTTTACAGACAAAAGGCATCCGGAGGTCGAAGCGATTGTTAAAAAAATCCGTTATACAAACGGGGAGGAATCGATCGAACTGGATAACGGCGGCGCGATTGAATTTTCTGCGCGGTCGAGGCAGGCGGCAAGAGGTTTTGACGGGATCAGCCTTGTTGTCTATGACGAAGCGCAGGAGCTGACGGACGATCAGGTGGAGGCGATCATGGCGACGCTGTCCGCGTCTGAAACCGGGACAAGACAGCTGATTTATACAGGGACACCGCCCTATCCGGGCTGTCCGGGCGAGGTGCTGCGGAGGCTCCGGACGCGGTACCTGTCGGAACCGGCGCCGCATGATGCGTGGCACGAATGGAGCGTCGAAGCGGACGGAATTGACAAGATTGAGACAGAGGATAAAACGCTCTGGTATATAGCGAATCCGGCGCTCGGCTATCGGCTAACGGAGGAATTTACGGAAGAGGAGCTCCGGACAATGAGCAAAGACGGCTTTGCTCGGGAGCGACTCGGCTGGTGGATGCCTTCTGCCGGTGATCAGCCCGACCTTGCGATTAATCCGGCGGCATGGGAAGCGTGCGCGAGCGACGAGATGAGGCCGGACGGAAAAACTGCTTATGGCATCAAGTTCGCTCCGGACGGGACGGAAGTTTGCCTGTGCGGCGCGAAGGTGCCGAAAAGCGGAAAGGCAAGAATCACGCTGATCGAGAAGAAAACGACAGCGCACGGAATCCGGTGGCTTACGGAGTGGCTGAATGCGCGCGTAAAGGAAGCGTGCTGTGTTGTAATTGACGGCAGAAACGGCGTGGACGTACTGATCGACGGAATCAAAGACACGTGGAGGTTTAAAGGCTCGGTAATCCGGCCGACTGTCAAGCAGATGATCGCGGCGGCCAGCCTCTTGACAAATGAGATCAACGAGCAAACGGTCACGTGGTACCGGCCGCAGGTAATGCTGGATGAAAGCGCCCGGTCGACCGTGAAGCGAAAACTTGGCGGCGGCTGGGGTTTCGGCGGGGAGGGTTGTCTTCCGGTCGAGGCGTGTTCGCTCGCTTTGTGGGGCGCGCGGACGAGCAAACGCGATCCGTCTAAAAAAATGAGGATTGGTTAAATGTATATCAATATTGGCAATGTTAACGGCCTTCCAGAACCTGAGCGGGAAATGCTCGGCGACCTGACAGCCGTTTTTAATTACCATAACGGGAAAAACGCGGAAAAGGTCAGATACTACGAAGGCCACATCACGCTGAATGAGGTCAATCTCGGGATTGCGCTGCCGCAGGCGATGCGCGGGCTCGAAATCGGGTGCGAGTGGGGAAGCAAGTGCGTGGATGTCCTCGCGGCGCGATCGATGTTCGACGGCTTTGTCGGAGCGAACGGCGCGGAGGCTTCCGGGCTGACTCAGATTATGGATGATAACCGGATCCTTGCAGAATATCAGAAAGCCGTTAGAGACGAGCTGAAATTCGGTTGCACGTTTGCCGTGCTGGCCGGAGACAGTGAAATCGGATGCAATATCCGGTTTGCGTCTCCGATGGACGCGGCCGCGCGCTGGAATGCGGAGCTCGGCCGGATCGACTGCGGGATGACGATTATTGACGGCCGGATCGATGACAGTGACAAAACGTGGAAGCCGTCGAGAATCCGGCTGGACACGGATGACGCGGTTTGGATGCTGACACGGTCCGGATCCGGATGGACCGCGGAATATCTGCAGAACAAAATGGGCAGGCCGCTCATGGTCCCGCTCATCTGGAATGCGACGAGCGCAAAGCCGTTCGGCCGGTCGAGGATTAAAGAACCGGTTCGGCGGCTGATACAGAGTTACGTCCGGACGATTGCGAACGCGACAATCGGGCTCGAGTTTTCGACCAGCCCGCAGAAATATCTGCTGGGCGTGACAGATGATCAGTATGACGCGATTATAAATGATAAATTTCGGCAGTATGTCGGGTCGATCATCGCCGGCACGGTCAATCCGGAAACCGGAGAGCGTCCGACATTCGGACAGCTGCAGCAGGGCACGTTAAATCCTCACGTTGAGATGCTGCGGATGCTGGCAACGCAGTTTTCGGCTGCGACGGGGCTGACGGTGACGGATACGGGCGTGGTTAATGACGCAAATCCGACAAGCTCGGATGCAATCCTTGCGCAGTCGCAAACGCTGGTTCTGCTGGCGGAGCAGCTCAACGCGGGAAACGGTGACGCGCTGAAGCTGATCGCGCAGATGGCGCAGGCTATCGCGCGGGATGTGACGCTCGACCAGCTGACGGACGAAGAAAGAGACGTTGTCGCGCACTTTAAAAATCCGGCTATGCCGAGCGTATCGGTGACGGCGGACGCGGCGATCAAGATCGCGTCTGCACGGGAAAATTTTGCGGGCACGGATGTTTTCCTCGAGATGATCGGATTCGATCAGGCGGACATCCGGAGGATCCGCGCTCAGGAATCGAGAGCGCGCGGCCTGAAGCTGCTGGAGGAGTTTAAGGATGAAGATTTCGAAGAAGGCGTGGCTGGCGTACGTGAACCGGCTGGCGAGGGTCAATCAGACAGCGGCGCGGAAGGTTGAAGCGTACGCGTCACGCGTCGGGCTTGACAGAGCGGAGGATGTTGTTCGTTATGCGTACTCTGTTGCGTCGCAGTACGGTGAGGCCGCCGCCGCGCTCGCGTGCGAGATGTATGACCAGCTCGCGGCCGCTCAGGATGCGGATGTTCCTCCCGCGCTCCCGGCTGAAACCGCGACTTATGGCGAGACGGCACGCGCGACGTACGGGGCAATCAGAGACACGCCGAATATGGTCGGGGCACCGGCCGGACGGTTTGTAAAGAGGGCGGCCGCAGATACGATGCTCCAGAACGCGAAGAGGGACGGCGCGGAATGGGCGTGGATCCCGCAAAGCACAGCCTGCTCGTTCTGCGTGACGCTGGCGTCTAAGGGATGGCAGCCCGCGTCAAAGGCTGTTCTGCAGGGGAAACACGCGAAACACATTCACAACAACTGCCGGTGCGAGTTCGCTGTCCGGTTCGATGGGGTCAGCGACGTGGAAGGTTATGATCCGGATGCTTTATATGACATGTATATAAGCAAGAAGATTGATATTTAGGATAAACAGTCGGCAAAGGCCGGCTTTTTTATTGGCAACTCGTGCCTGAAACGAGGGAGACGGCAACCCGTGCCTGAAACGGGGAGGAGTGAAAATGACTGACATTAAACAGGAACCTCAGGCAGCTGAGCCGACTGGCGGAAACCAGGAGCCGAAAACGTTTACACAGGACGAAGTCAACGAAATCGTTGAAAAAAGACTGTGGAATGAGCGCAAAAAGTATGAAAATTATGAAGCGCTCAAGGAAAAAGCGGAGAAGTTCGACGAGCTGGAAGCGGCGTCGATGTCAGAACTTGA
>Ga0326513_10001018_pt1 | contig 23006 bp, 41 predicted proteins | sample 2_2465_0518_D_FD_203654 | JGI IMG/M metagenome (GOLD analysis project Ga0326513, IMG submission 203654) | Bovine rumen microbial communities from UC Davis, California, United States - 2_2465_0518 | ecosystem: Host-associated > Mammals > Digestive system > Stomach > Rumen | place: USA... | reverse complement strand
CCTTTTCAAAGGATGCGACGATCCACGAAAAGTAAAATCAACGAAGTTTCGCAAAGGCTATTGCAAGTACATATGGTTTGAAGAGCTGGACGAATTCTATGGCATGGAAGACATCCGTTCTATTAAGCAGTCTTTAATGCGTGGCGGAGACTTTATCAAGGTCTTTTACTCATACAATCCGCCGAAGATCGTTTCAAACTGGGCGAATGCGGAAGGGATGCTGGAGGTCGAAGGCCGTCTGGTACATCACAGCACATACAAAGACGTACCGAAAGAGTGGCTTTCAGAGGATTTTCTGATCGAAGCGGAGATCCTGAAGAAGCAGAACGAGCTGTATTATCGAAACGAATATCTGGGTGAGGCAACAGGCACAGGCGGACAAGTATTTGAAAATCTGGAGATCCGCAGTGTAGCTGACGACGAGATAAAATCTTTCGATAACATTTTGGACGGCCTTGATTTTGGTTTTGCGGTCGATCCATCCGCATATATTCAGGGTTATTATGACAAGACAAGAAGAAAACTGGTCATTTTCAACGAGATTTACAAGGTTGGTTTATCCAACAGACAGCTAACAGATGAGATCAAACAAGTGAAAGTGGGCAGTGCTTACATCACTTGTGATTCAGCCGAGCCGAAATCAATTGCCGAGCTGAAAAGCCTTGCGTTAAGGGTAAAACCGGCGAAAAAGGGCGTCGATTCTATCGAGTATGGGATCAAGTTTTTGCAGAAGCTGACGAAGATCGTGATCGATCCAAAAAGATGCCCGAACACAGCAAGAGAATTCAAAGGGTACGCTTACGACGTCGACAAGAACGGCAATTTTATTTCAAGATATCCGGATCGGGACAATCATTCTATCGATGCGGTCAGATATATGATCGAAGATTATACCATCGCAAACACATGGCAATTATCAAATAGGAAGTTAATGTAAGGGGGCGTTATGATTCAAATCGCAGACATAACCGAATACACAGAGGCCGATATTCCTAAACTGGTCGATAAGATCAAGCCGGTTTTGGAAAAACGAAGAAGGCTTCATGAGAAATACACACGGAAGGCAAGTGATACCGAGGTCATGTGGTCGCATGGTAACGAGGAGAAGATCGTCACGAAGCTTCCGTTTGAAAAATTCATCACGGATCTGGCAACAGGGTACACGGCCGGGACGCCACGCTACACTGTCAACAGCTCCAAGGATGAAGAGAAAAACCGGCTGATCGAATCTTTACTGGACAAACCGGTCAAGGATGATGATTATTCAAAAGGAATGGAAATTCTAATTGAATACATTACGAATTACAACGACGACAACACGGAAAACTATGATCTCATACACGATATCTTTGAGCTGACGTCATGCTATGAGGTCATCTATGAAAACGAAGACAACGAGATCGTCTATGCAAAATACAATCCATTGCAGACCGTCGCAACATGGGATTATGACATCCCGGCGAATCTGACGGGGCTTGTAAGGCTATGGGACGAGAAAAACACGATGGGAACGGTCACGCACAAATGCGAGATCACCGACGTGAACGGGTCAAGGACGTACATCGTGGGAAATGAAATGGCTGAGGAGATCGTCGAACAGAGGCAGAATGCGAACTGGGGCGACGTTCCGGCCATCGCCGTTGAGACGGACATGAGCATTTTTGAGACGTGCGAAGACGTCATAAGTGCATATGAGCAGTTAGTACAGAACGCACGTAATACGTATCAGTACAACGACAGCGATTGTAAGCTTAAAATCGTGAACTATCAGCCTCAGAATCCGATGACGACAGTCAACGAGCAAGGCGAGGTCGTAGTCAATCAGGCACGAATTCAGGAAGACAATCAATGGATCGACGCCCGGACGATTTACGTCGGCGAAGGCGGAGACGTCACATGGCTTTCCAAGCCGGTCGATGCCGGAGGAGTGCAGACGATGTTAAAAATATACATCGATCTTATTTTTCAGCTTGCCGGTATTCCAAACACGTCGGATCTGGCGTTCAATTCCGCAGACTTGAACGCTTCAGCGATAGACCGCAAATTCTATGTAATGAACATGAACACGGAGAACATCGTTTCACAGCTGAAAAAGGCTTATCTGAGGCGCTGGGAGCTGATTTTCAACAGGATCAATCTGAAGAAGGGAACGAGCTTTGATTTTAGAGATATTCAGATTGACATTCCTAAGAACTTGCCGGCAAACGACGTCGAGCTGATCGATGAAATGATGAAGCTGAACGGTTTGATCTCAAATCAGACGATCGTCGAGAAGCTGGGCTACAATTATCTTTCCGAAAAAGAAAAGATGGATCAGGAAATGGAATCGAACATGATGCAGAACATCGAGAGAATGCAGATGTTGCAAGCGAATGGCCTGAATCCGATGAACCCGGAAGAGCCGTTAGAAGCTGAAAATGAAGAATTATGATGACGGCGTGAAGCTTCAGCTTCTGGATATGCCGTTAGAATCCGAATATAAAAACGAGATTCTGACGGACGACGAGATCATCGAACGCCGATGGAAAAAGACGGACAGAGCATTGAAAAAGGCCTATCCGTTCATCATTAAAGCGTATAGACAGATCGGCGACGATCTGATCGATATGCTGAAAGACATCGATTTTACCTATGAGAAGCTCAATAAAACCGTATCGCCGAAGGTGAGACGATATGTCGAGGACAGAATCGAATTCTGGAGCGATTCCGGGCTTCTCACGGGCTTTTTAGGCTATCTGGCAAGCACTCATACGTGGACGTATAAAAGCGTCTTGAAGATGCTGATATGCGGTATTTACGCAAACCGTTTCAAGCGCATAAAAAAGGTTTCAAACGACGTTTTTAAAGTCGCTTCCGTCGATGCCTATGCGCAGTCGATCACCGATCGAAGGATAAACGATTTTGTCTTGCTGACGCTTCCGGTCATTCTTTCGTTTGCGATGATGCCGGTCATGGGAACAACGTACATCGAGTATCTGGACGGTGTCATCATGTCTCAGGTCGAACAGGCCGAGAGCTTCTTGCTGGTGTCGCTACAACAGAACGTTGAGATCAGCGAGAACGCCTTGAAGGTCATTATTACAAAGCAGATTCACAGGATATTGAAGATCAAGAATGACAAATATTCAGGAGGTCTGGACGATGCGACAAGGAACGTTTCAAATCAGGCGTACACTTATGAGCCAAAAAACAACAATCAGCAAGTGCGATTCATTGCACATATTGATGAGCGTACTACTGAGATGTGCCGATCCCTAAACGGACAGATTTTCAATACGGTCGATGAGAACGTGTTTAAGCGTTATTCCGCAAACAGCGGAAGAGTGGTCGAGGTTAGGTGTAAAGGCCTTGTGCAAGGCTTGAATATGCCTCCGATTCAGGATCATTTTCACTGGTGTCGATCGACGTTGACTTATCAAATCTAAGCACTGCCTTATGTGCAGTGCGCAGAGCGTATTCTTTAGTTTACAAGGTTTTTGTTCTTTTCCCCTTGGAATTCCCTTTCGATACGCTTTGCGCAGTGCATATAAGCACTAGGACTATATAGTCTTGTTTCGTCAAATGTATGGACTGGGCGCAAGCATGGTCTGGACAAGGAGGTAAAAATGGACGAAGTGGTAAACGTCGCTCCGGAAGAAGCGACATCTGATGTGGCTACAAAGCCGACTTTTGATGACTTGCTGAAAGATCCTGAATATCAGGCCGAGTTTGACCGGAAGGCCGAAGGCATGAAAAAGAAATGGGAGACGAGCTGGCAAAAGAAGGCAGAGAAGGAAAGAAGCGAAGCCGAAGCTTTAGCGAAGATGACGGAAGAAGAAAAGCATCAGCATGAGCTGAAGAAGCTTGATGATGAGCGCAAACAGGCCATTGCCGAGCTGAACGCCTACCGTCTGAAGGATGAGGCATCCAAGATCGCAAGCGAAAAGGGCATCGATGTTTCCTTATTGAATCTCATTGACTATTCCACGGCATCCGCTGAAAACGTCAAGGAAAAGATCGACATGATCGAATCCGCATTCAACAAGGCCGTTGAGAAGGCGGTCAACGAGAAGCTCAAACAGCCACGTCCGCAAGAGATCAGAGGCTCTCATGTTTCCTCTGAAAAGCAATTCCTTGATGAAAAATACAAGGGTAATCCGTATTACAAGAAATAAAGGAGAGAAAAATGTCTATTTTATACGGCACACAGAACGTTGACGAGAGATATTCACCGATCGTCGAACCGAATCTTTACACGGATGATATTCTCATTCCGAACGTAACTTTCACTGCAAAATACAGTGTAGGCCCGGCTGGTCAGATCTTCATTCATAAGCTGGACAAGAAAGCTGTCACTGTCGGCACTCCGGGTCGTGATTTTTCCGACGTCGTCGCTGACGATGAACTGATCCCTATTGCTTTAAACAACAATTACCAGCAGTCCAGAAAACTGTATGGCGTTCAGGCAAACGCTGTCGCATTCGACATGGGCGAAGAATATCTGTCTGACGCAATTGCTACTGTCAGAGAAGCACGTCGCTATTCCGCTTTAGCTTGCATGGCTCAGGAAGGCACTGCCGTCTCTAATACGACTGCATCCACGGCTAATACCGTCGTTGCAAATCTGCTGGCACTCAGAAAGCAGATCAAGGACAATCACGGCAACGCTGATTTTGCGCTTGTCAGCACGAATGTTTACGCTTTGCTGTTAGGCGAAATCGGCATCAGAGAAGTCTATGATCCGGCTGTCCGTTCCGCTGAACTCATGAGACGTTTCGGTCTGAACATCATGGAATGCAACGGTTTCGATGAAGCTCAGGCGAAATACTACGATTCTACCGGCACTTTAAAGACTGTCGATCTGACGAAAGTCGAAATGATCGTCGGTGACCACGAAGCGTTCTCGCTTGTTGACAATCTCGAAGTCATGAGAATCGTCGATTCTGAAATGTTCGCCGGCTCGAAGGCTCAGGTCGAAATCAACTCCGGTCTGAAAGTCACTCAGCCGTTAGAGATCGTCGTCAAGAAGATCGCATCCGTCTAGGATGTGATAAAGGAGCGTCTATGACAAAGGCTGATCTTTTAAGCTCGATCATCGCCGATTTAGGCGCAAATTATCAGCAAACTGATAATGAATTATTAGGGGCGTTATTAGACGAAGCCGTCAATGACGCTCTTATTGTTTCAAATCGCCTCCAGTACAAAAACAATCTGGAGGCTCAATTAGACGTATTAGGTTCAAACATCCGTAAGTGTGTCAAATCCATGTATCTCATCAGAGGTGCGGAAGATGTCAAAAGTCAATCCGTTTCCGGTTTAAGCTCAACATATGAGAATGCGATCGAAACGATGAATTATGACATTATCCGTTCCAACAAAAGGGTGCTGATGTGAAGCAGTTACGGTATCTGATCGACGTCGAAGTGGACAAGGCTACACGTTTGAAACAGGATAACGGTGCAGTCATGGCTTCTTATGCGAAAGTCTCCGAATTCAAGATCCAGCCTCAGGAATTGACTGACGAAGTAAGCGCATCGGTGTATGGTGCCGACGTCAATAGGATGTATCGCATAAGCTCACCAAGACATGAGCTGGAGCTTTTTCTGAAAAGCAAGCTGAACAACACGGCGGACAACATATCGCTTTACAGCGTCGTTCTAAATGGATCTCGTTACAAAATAGTGGTCGTCCGGGATAACTGGGCGGACATTGTATTGATATGAGAGACGTTTCTGAACTGCCGAAATGCTTTGACAAATTCATCTCTGATCTGGGGGTGAAGCTGGTCGAAGCGCAGAAGCACGCCAACGACGATATGCTGGACGAAGTGAACAAGAATATTGAGATCCCGGAAGAGGCAAGGAATACTCAGCAGTTTGTGACGTACAGCCAGTCCATCAAAACGAAAGATCCGGAACTTAAAAACGGCGTTATTGAGTCCTCTGTTTATTCTGACTTGCTGGTAGGAGGCACGTCAAAGTGGGCGGACGTCCCAGTCGGAGCGTTCCTCGAATGGGGAACAGGAAGACTGGGCGAAGCGTCCAACAATTACGATCACGGTTACGACTATACAACGATCGCACCGTGGGATATGCACACGTGGCTACAATATCAGCAAGTCGGTTCATGGGGGATCGTCGCACGTCCGCACTTTTATCCGGCGTTTCTGCACGGGCAGAATTACTTGATTTATAACGTTAAGGAAGCAATAGAAGAGACATGGAATTCATAAGAGAGTACATTCAGGAAGCTTTAAACAGCATCGAAGGCGTCGATTCCGGCGTCCCCATTCCGGACGGGATGGTTGAAGAAGGACAGACGTATTTCGGCTATGAACTCACAACGAATTACCGTGGATCGGACTTTGACAAACGGTACATCATGCAAGTGGATCTGACCGGGCGGTTAGTCAGAAAAGAGAACGCCGAAGAAAACACGTTGGAGATCATGGACGAAGCTCTTGAACAGATCAAGGAAGCTTTGAAAAGTTTGAACTTTAAATACTCATACAACGATATCTCATTTCAGGACGGGATTAGGAAAATGCTGGTCAAGGCCAATGTGAGATATTACGAAGAAAACAATACGCTTATCGTGTAAGGAGAAAATATGTATAAAATTTCTGCTGGTTCAAAACTGTCTTACGGTACGTTAGGCACAGGCGGTGCTTTACCGACAACTTGGACAGATCTTGCCGGCTGTACTGAGATCCCAGAGATCGGTGGAGCGCCTGATACTGTTGAATCTACAACGCTGGACAATCTGGTCTATCGTTCCTATGTCAAAGGTTTACAGGATCTCGGCACTCTTGATTTTCCGTTCAATCTCGAATCGCCGTCGGCATCGTCGAACATCAACATTATTTCCGGTCTTGACGCCGATACGCAGTACGGCTGGAAGATCACGTATGCTTCAGGCATCACCGTCACTTTCAAGTCAAAACCGTCTTATTCATTCAATGCGGTAGGAATCAACGAGATCGAATCGTTCACGCTTCACCTTGTTCCTGAAGATGAGCCGACGATCACCGTTCCGGCATCTGTTTAAGGGAAGTCAAAAGGCTTCCCTTTTTAATCGAAAGGAGAAATATGAGAGCGTTCACTTACGTTTTGAACAATGAAGAGATCGATTTTCGTCTGACGTCCTCAGACGCCATCAAGATTGAAGAAACCTATAAGGTGAAGTTACTTGATTTTATTCAGGATTATTCCATTAAGACGATCGTCACCTTATTGAGATACATGAGAAAAGGCGCTACCGGGAAGGCACAGTCACAGGAAGACGCCGAGGCACTTTTCGACAAGATGGTTGATTCAGGCCTTGCTCTTGAAAACATCCTGACGGAGATCATCATGCCGGCGTGTGAGAAAAGTGGGCTTTTAACCGAGAGCGACCTTCTGAGGATTCAGGAAGCCAGAGAAGAGAACAAAGAGAAGGCAACGCAGAATTAGCACACTACATTGAAGCGGTATATGACGCTCTTGCGGAATATGGCGTGTCGTATGAAGAAATGTACGACATGACTTTAAAAGAGCTTGTCGATACATTGACAGCAAGACGCAAAGGCTTCGGTTACAGAGTATGGAAAGAAGCTTATTTCATAGCATGGGCTTGCATGGGCAAGAACTTTCCAAGATCGCCTCAGAAAGCGTCGCCTGAACTATTCAACGAGCAAAAGAAAAAGACGATCAAAATGCCTCCGAATCTTTTACAGAAAGAGCTAGGAAAAAGAGGTGGAAAAGTAATTTATGAATGAAGAGTTTGCGATAAAGCTAAAAACAGTGATGGACGAATCGTCCATATCCAAGGTAAAGGAGCAGATCAGCAAGATCAGCGAGGTTACGGGAGAGATCAACATCCCTAAACCGAGAGCGACGACGCTGTTTGATCCGGGAGAGCTGGAAGGTTCATCCGCTGAAGTCAATTACCTGATCTATCAGATCAGAGAGCTTTCTGAAGTCGTCAACGCCATGAGAGAGCGCCCGGACGCATGGGCTGGACGTGAAAGCGAGGTTCTGAAGGCGGAAGCCGAGCTGGAACGTCTGATCAAGAAATACAAACAGCTGACAGAAGCGAAAGAGGAGACGGAAACCGTTTCCTCCGTTTCGATGGTCAGCAAGACCGTTATTTCGGTAAATAACGGTATGGGCGAGATCGTCAAGAAGGCGAAAGCACTTGCCGGCGCACTGTTAGGTGTGACGACGATCTATGGAACGATCCGGAGAGCGATGACGACGTATCTGGCACAGAATGCGGAGCTACAAAACAAGCTGAATGCTTGCTGGTATGCGCTGGGTTCATTGTTCGCTCCGGTTCTGGAATTCGTCATCAATCTGTTTGTGAAGCTTGTTTCCATCGTTGACGCACTTGCGAAAATGCTCGGTTTTGCCGGCATCAACATGGCAAACTATGGAAAACAGGCCGGCAAGGCATCCAAACAGCTTGCCGGGTTCGATGAAATCAACAATCTTTCAAGCAACAGCGGATCAGGAATGGGAAATCCGTTCGGGAACTTTGATCTTGCCGACAAATTCGGTGAATTCTCGGCTTTGATTAAAGGCAATGCAGAACTGCTGAAACTGATCGGTATCGGTGCGATGTTCGGTATCGGTGTTGCCTTACTGTTTACGGGACATCCGATCGCCGGTCTTGGAATGATCCTTGGCGCTGGTGTTCTGACATACAGGGAGGTCATTCCAAACTGGGACTATATCGTCGAAAAGGTGGGCGGTGTAAAGAATGCGATCCTTGGCCTGATGGCCGGATTCTCGATCGGTTTAGGCGCTGTACTGGCGTTCTCAGGTGCAAGCCCGGCAATGGGTATCGCCTTGATGATGTCCGGTGTGGCAATGGCCTCGTTTGCAATTGACTGGGACTATCTTCCGAAGCAGATCCAGCAAACCGTTGCAAAGATCATGACCATTGTAGGCCTCGCCACATCAGCGATCGGTTTCCTGTTTATCTTGTTCGGTGTTGGTTCTGGCAATTACGGTCTGGCGTGGGCTGGTCTGATGATGCTTGCCGGAGGTCTGGGGCTTGGTTTTGCCGGGACGCAGATGAATCCTGACGCTTTATCTGATGTTGTCGGCCAATCGATCGACAGTACGCAGAAAACGGTAAATGAGAAACTGCCTTTACTGCCGATGTCCTTCTCAGACGCTTTTGAAGCGGTCATGGAAAAAGCAAGGCAGATCTGGCCTCAGATTAAGGACTTACTTATCACATACACTGAAGAGATCAAAAACAGCTTGAAACAGAAATGGGCGGACATTAAAGCTGACATTTCACAGAAATGGGCGGATATCAAAGCAAATCTTTCAGCAAGATGGGCGGAGATCAAGAGCAATGCTTTTTCAACGTTCACAAGCATCGGAACGAAAATCTCTTCGATCTGGGACGGTGCTAAAACGGCTACTTTAAACAAGTGGAACGAGATCCGAAGCAGTCTTGCCGGGAAGTGGGCAAGCCTGAAAAGCTGGTGGTCTGGTCTTTCTTTAGGCAGTTTTCATATCAAACTACCACATTTAAGCTGGACGACGGGCTGGGGTGGCTTGCCAAAATTAAGCGTTGACTGGTACGCAAAAGGCGGTATGTTCAGCGCTCCGCAAGTCATCGGCGTCGGTGAATATTCCGGTGCTTCAAACAATCCGGAAGTCGTCGCACCGTTGGAGACGTTGCAGAGCTACATGAACAATGAAGAAACAAACGATCTTCTGAGAGAGCTGATCGATGTCGTCGGTTCAAAAGAATTCAGGGCTTACATTTCACAAAGCGAGGTCGGAAGAGCGTCGGTGAAATACATTAATGAACAGTCGAGGATCAAAGGAGAAAGCATCGTATGAGTTTAATATGGTACACATCAACAAACGAATCTAACTGGACATTGATGAAATCTCCTACATCTTACAAAATAAACTTTGAAGATCTAGACAATGATTCTTACAGATCATGTACAAACGGAAACCTCGTCAGGAATGTTATTAAAAGACGTTGGGCTAAAATATCGATGTCGTGGAGCGTTCTTGACGAGGAAGACGTTTCTGACATCTGCGAAACCGTGAACGTTGACGAGATCTATTTCAGAGTGAAATCGCCGGCATGGGGCGGTTTCATTCAATTCAGAGGCTATGTTTCCAAAATGGAGATGGAGCTTCTGGAAGGAATGGTCGGCTATTCACTCAGTTTCAACATCGTACAGAGCGAAGGAGCAAGCTTTCAATGATTCGAGTATTTTTCGATAACACGGAAGTTTCCGGAAACTATTTAATGAGGATCAAACAGAACGTTGATCCTTACAATCAAACGTTCAAACTGGGCGTGACGATGTGCCGGCAGTTTGAGATCGACGTGAAAAACAACGGTTTTTCTTCCGTTCCAAATAGAGTTTATCTTTATGAGGATGAAACAGGAGAGCTGGTAAAATACGCAACGCTTCTTGTCGATTCGACGGAAAACAGCGAAGAGAACTACACGACGTTCCATCTGACGGATATGATGGTGCGTTTTAATCAGAAACTATCCTATTCAACAAGTCAGACGATCCTTCAGATCCTGAATTCCATATGTCAGGCGAAAAATATATCGTTTGTTACACAGGACTTTTTCATGAAAGACCTTGTGCTAAGCTGGGAAGACGAATTGTATGAACGGGATCTTATATCCTATGTCGCCGAAGTCAACGGCGGTTATGCCTATATCAACAACGACGGAAACCTTGTTTTAGAGGCCTATGAAAACGAATCCGCCGGGGAGATTGACATCAACAAGTGTTCTTCCTATAAGGTCGGAGACTATCACAGAATCGAACGTGTTTACGTTGAATTAGGAACGGCGACGCATTACTATCCGGAAAGCACGAATTACGATACGGTCTATCTGAATCCTGACAATATCCTTTTTACGGATTCTCAAGGGTTCACGATCGAAAGTACAATTCAGCATATCTATGGCGTCGTCAAAGGCTTTGCGTTTTTCAACGTTGATATAGGGCAATGCCCGGTCAGGCCGAACGTCAGAACGGGACAGTTATTAAGTGCCGGGAGCTGGGGCAGACTGATGACAAGTGGGAACGATTATATCGTTACTACAAGCGGACAGAAGATCCTTGTCACGGACGGATTATTGATACCGTTCTTATGTACGATCGACTGGGAATATCAATCTCAGTGGATCGGCGGTTATAAAACGGAGCTTGAATGTAAGGTGCAAGAAGAGACAAAAATCATCACGGCAAAAGATCAGATCAGAAGAGTCTCCATCACGGTTGACAGAGAGCTTGGCGTCATTTCACAGCAAGTCACAGCGCTTGACGATGAAGTGGGGGAGGTTTCCGCTTCTCTTGAATTGAAGATCGACAAGACAGACAACGACCAGATCATTTCGATGATTAATGCGTCGGCGGACAACATCATCCTGAATACAAAGTCCTTGATATTCGGCGTTTATCCAAGCGGACAGTACATCGAGGTAAAGAACTATTATTCCGGTGCAAACCCGATCGGTGTTCTGTTTGCCGGGAACGGCGAGATTCGTTTTGAGTCGTCTGGGAAATACTGCATCAACAACAAAAACGGTTCTTACAGTTACAACACGTTTGATATCAATGGCAATTCGGCAAGAGCATACACTGAATTAAAGAATTACAATGCCAGCGGACAAGTCGCAAATCAGATCCAGCTTGATACTTACACAAGCATCGACCGTCAAACCGTAACGATAGCAAATAATCACAGAAATTCAACGGTTGCCGGGAACACAATTCTGATGTCGACGAATTCGTCAGGTGAATATATTCAAATATCAAACTATGACACATCAAATAATCTCATTTCCTCTGTATCTTTAAGCAATGACCAGATATGGCTTGCAAAGTATGTCAATTCCGGCTCAGGATCATTTACGCCGATTGCATCAATAGCAATCCAAAGCAACGGTGATATAAATCTTAAAGGTTCAAGAATATATGCGAACGGAGGCTTGATTGGATGAAGATAGTGGAAGCAGAAAACCTTGCAATCCAGTTGGAAAAAATGCTGGGGTGCAAAGGAATCGTTGGCTACAAGATCGCACGTAATTTCCGGATGATCAACGAAGAATTAAAAGATTACTTTCAGTTTAAGGCGGATCTGTTCAGAAAATATGGTGTTCAAGACGGAGACAGCCTTGTGATCAACAAGGGCAGTGAAAACTACTCTTTATTTGTTAAGGAAATTAAGCCTTTGGAAGATCAGGAAGTGAATTTTGATTTCCGTAAGTTTACTGAGGAAGAGCTTGAAAATTCTGAATTAAACGCAGAGCAGATGCTTGTAATCATTGACAATTTTATGGAGGAATAGTTATGCCAGATATAAAAATTACAGAATTGCCGTCAACATCTGTTTTGAACGAAACGGATCAGATCATTGTTGAACAGGCTGACGGCACAAAGCGTGCAGAAATAGGAATCTTGCCGGCTGGCGTTCCTGACGGCGGTACTCAAGGTCAAGTCCTCACAAAACTTTCTTCGGCTGATGATGATGCCGATTGGGAAGATATTCCATCCGATGCAACGAAGATGGATCTCGTTTCCTCTCCGACAAACGGTCACCTCTTAACTACGAACACAAGCGGTCAAGCCGTAGATAGTGGTGTTTCGGTAGCGGATGTTCAGACAGATGTGAAGTGTTTAGTGCTGACATCATCCTCGTTTTCATCTTTACCGCAGACGATAACGAACGCAAACATCACATCCGACCATGTGGTAGTCAATTCCGTTTTATCCAATCCATCTGCACAGGCAGATGACTGGACGGTTACAACATCAAACGGGAGTCTATCGATAAGCGGTTCTATAAGCGGTTCAACAACAATTACTTTGTATTTAATGAGAGGAGCATAGTATGAACAAATTCTTTTTAGTACAGGTCAAACGCACAAACGGAAACATTGAGAAAGGTGTAGTAGTCAAGGACACCTATGATGCGGTATGTCAATCCTATCACGCATACCTTGGCGCATATGCTTACGGCAAGGATGAATTTACCGACTATGTCATGGTTTACATCCTCAATTCTGAAGGTGTAGGCATGAAAGGTGAGACTTGGAAGAAAGAAGAACCGATTGAGGGTTAAATATGGCAACGTCAACGATAAAATACACGTTTCCAAAAACAAAAACTCCTCATCAACAATGTTCAACGCTCGACCAAATAAAGACATATATTCAAACATCTGTAAACAATGTTTCTGTACGGGCGATTACCAACATATCGTTTCAAACAACCGCAAATATAACAAACTTCCGCATTTGGGGTCTTTATAATGGATGGCTGTTTGTACCAGATGCGACCCATTATTTTGCACTGGTTATATCACAGTATGCAGACGCCGTTGTAATAGCATATAGCGAAGGGACTTGGACAATTAATCCTTTAGCGAGTGCCGTTTAGGCAAAAGGAGATTACTATGGCAACAATTATCAAACTAATTGAAGAAGCACTCCAAGAGAATCTTGAAACTGTTGTCCTTATGTTAATTGTGGTCGGCTCTCTTTCCGGCATCAATATCGTGTTAGGCACGATCATCGGTTCGTTTACTGAAGGGTTCGACTATAAGAAATTCTTATTCGGCATTCTCAAAGCTTTCATCATAGGGCTTTGTATTTTCGTGTTCTGCTATACGCTGAATCTGTTTGCTCTTACGCTTCAATTAACGAAAGACATCTCAATATCAAGTGACTTCATCACTACTGTTGAGGTTTTTACCATCTTGATCGCATGGGCATTGGATTTGGCAAAAGACATTCTTGAAAAGATAAAAGGAATGAAGACACTCAAATACGTTAAGTATGAGGATGTGCAGATAAACGTATCGAATGAAAAGGGGATAGGATGATGTTCAAGATAAGAACAACGCCGGTAACAGAAGGAACGAAGCCATATGCGTGGGGCGTTGAATCCGTCTGGCAATGCACGTGGTACTCATTTTTTCGATCTTCCGAGGCGATGCCGTCAGCTGAACCTCCGTGCTGGTGGGACAGAGCAACGCATACCGGAAGCTACACGAACGCAAAGCTCTGGCTGGAAAACTACCGAGATCCTTGGCAAGTGAAAGATCCGTCTTACGATCCGGTCGCCGGGGATATTGCTGTTTTCGATGGAGAATACGGCCATGTGCAATTCATGGAAACCGGCACGATCTATTCAGAATACTCAAACGGAGATCCTAATTCCTTCAGAAACGGGAAGTTTGAAAAGAGGCCTAATTTATTAGGCTTTTTACATTATCCATATCAGGACGTGAATCCGGTCGAACGCAACGAATCGGTGAATCAGATCCAAACAACGGACAATACGCTCAGAATCAGGCTGAAGCCATCTCTTAGTGGTGAGATCATCGGCCATGTTCAATTAGGCTATTACAACGTATTACAGCAAGCCGATGCAGACGGTTACACATGGTATGAAATAGCACCGGGCAGATGGTGTGCAAATATCACGACGACTTATCTGCCGGCCGGAGATGATTTTGTTGATCAGATCCGCAAGTGGGCGGATGCAATGATCGCTGATGCAACGGAAAAACAGAAAAAGATTGAATCTGCCGAAGCAGATTTTAAGAAGATAAAAGACATAGCGGAAAGGTGGATTTAATATGAGCGAATTGATTGTAGGCCTCATTGGAGCGTTTCTGGGATCTGGCCTGATCCAGTTTCTGATCAGCCGGAAAGATCAGCAGAAAAAGGATTCTATTGAAGCAAAGTTACAGCCGATCGGAGAGAAGATCGATAAGATTCTCACAGAGCAGAAGAAAACAGAGAAAGACAGCCTAAGAACACAGCTTCTTGTGATGATGTATTCCTTACCGAATAATCATGAGGAAATAATGACTTTAGCTCAGAGATACTTTGGAGAGCTGAAGGGTGATTGGTTTTATTCATCCTTATTCAATAAGTGGTTGAAAGAAAACAACATTGAAAAACCTTTATGGTTTGATCATAAGGACTGACATATAATAATAAGGAAAGGACATGAGTCCGAACCGGAAAAGTCTGTAAATACGGCAGACTTTTTTATATAAGGAGAGAAACGATGGTAAGAGGAACTACGCCGACATTTATCATTCAGATTGAGGACGACGTCGATCTGACGGATGCGAGGAACGTCTATGTCACGTTTGAACAAGGCTTATTGAAGATCACAAAGTCAGGTCAGGACATCGAGGTTTCGGCAAAGGAAGTCGATGTTTTCATGTCTCAGTCCGAAACACTACAATTCAATACGGGGACTATGAACGTACAGCACGGCCGGCCTTGCAAGAGACACAGAGTTTGAGTATATAGCAATTTATTCAGAGTAGGCGGAGAGATCCGCCTTTTTTTAGTGGGTACAAAATGGGTACAATTCTGTGATCTGGAAACAAAATGGCGACGTTTTGTCTCAATTCTGAAAAGCAGAAACAACAAAAAAAGCGCCTTTTCAAGCGCTTTTTCACTATTACCAGCAATATCATGTTTGTTTCAAAACTACTGCGTTGCTCTACCGGATGAGCTAAGTCGGCATCGAAACAGCCTTTATTTACTGGCTTTTTTGAACATCGTCATTTTTGACTGGCGACAAACTGGCGACATTCAGCATTTCAACGAGCTGATTTTCCGATTCTTTCAGGATATGGGCGTATGTGTTCATCGTCATATTCACTGAAGAATGGCCTAATCGCTTGCTGACAGTTACTATATTAGCACCATTCATAATTAAAAAGCTAGCATGAGAATGCCTCAAATCGTGAATTCTTATCTTTTTTACGCCGGATCTTTCAATGCCGATCTTAAAAGCCCGGTCAATTCTGTCTCTGGAAATTGGTCTATAATCGCCGAAGAGCCATTTTTCGTTCGATTTTAGAGGCTTTAGCAATTTCAATGTGTTTTTATCCAAGCGGACTTTACGAACGCCTGAAGGGGTTTTAGGAGCTTTTAAAGATCCTTTATATTTCCTTATCGATTTGTTCACGATCAGCAATTCCTTTTCAAGATCCAGATCGTCCACGGTCAAAGCTCTGGCTTCGCCTTTTCTCAGGCCGGTGAAGAACAGCGTCCGGAAGAACGGAACGCAGTCGTCAAACTCCGGGTGTAGCCCAGCCTCGAATTGGAAGTATTCTTCCGGCGTCCAGATCTCAAATTCCTTTTTTGTCAAAGGGAACCTTTTAAGTATTTTCCCGTTATCGTCCAGATCGTAAACCTCGTTTGCGTAGCGTGTAGTGGTCTTCAGGATCTCGATCATCTTGTTTTTTGTTTTCGATGCAAGATCCAGCTTCGATATCTCAGATCGCAGATTTAAAAGATACGCTTTCGTTACGTCCTCGTATTTCACCGTCAATAAACCGGGCATATATCTTTTGATCATATTATCCTTATATAATCTTGTTTCCTCGGCCTGATCTGTGTTCTTCTGATGTTCATCGTAAAGCGCATAAAAGCTCACGTCAGAGGCGTTCCGGGATAACGATCGTTCATATTCCTTTGCTTCTTTCAGCGTCCTGAAGCCACGTTTTTTCGTTCTCGATGTCGTTTGCGAAACGACGTCCTTTTTTGAATAGAAAACGGTGTACGTTCCATTTCTTTCTTTACTTATAGACATATTTTCTGACCTTATCTAATATTTCATACGCATCCGTTCCGCAAATATCGCAGTATTTGAAGAAGATATCAAGGGGTACATCTCTGACGCCACGTTCATAATTGTTCAGCCTTGAACGTGTAGTTTTCATTCGATCAGCTAATTCCTGTTGCGACAATCCTTTTTCGTTTCTCATCAGTTTCAATTCATCTGCAAGTGCTTTAGTGATTAAATCGTTCATTTTGTGCCATCCTTTTCACCTAAACAATAACAAAAGGATGATAAAAAGACAATATTTGCAAAAAAACAACAAAAATCTATTGACACATATTGAGCCATCTGCTATATTGACTATAGACTCAAAATGAGTCAAGGAGGAAAAGAGCAATGGCAAAATTAATCGAGAACAAACCTGAATACTGGCTGAGGATGCTGGTCAATGACGAGAAATTCATCAGAGAAAATGACGTCAAGACTATCATCAAGATCGTCAGAGAAAACGGTGAGCTTGAAAGCGACGATCCGACAGACGCTGGCTTCTGGTCAAACGAATACCACAAGATCATTAACGGTTTAGCGTATCAATTCAGAGGCAATGAGTACATTATCACGGAAGACGGAAAGATCTTCTACTGGTACACGGTGATTGAGCCGGTCGAGATCCTTGACGAGAAAGAAGCGGAAGAAAGAACTAACAAGAAGATCGACGAAGAGATCGACAAGGGAAACAAAATGAGGATCGTCGGCGTGAATAACGACGCAATCTTCATCCAAACGAAACCGTATTACAGATGGAATCAATACATCGTTACAAGAGAACGCTTCGCAGACATTGCAAAAAGGTTCTTCCCGGCATTCTTGGAAGAATTCAATAAAAGCGGTAACGACGATATGCTTGAATGGTTCTATCGGTACGGCGAAGGCAACAGCGAAACATTCATCTTTACAAGAAGCTAAGGAAAACAGTGAGGCGATAACACTTAAAACACCGTCTTAATTAAAGGAAGGGAAGACATGGAAAAGAAATATCCGTTCAGCATGAGGAAAAACGGTCACAACATTGAACTGGCATACAATCGCCAGTGGCTGATCTGCCGTGAAATGGAAGACGGCGAAAGAGAATGGAACGCTGAGGCGTTCCGGTGGATGGAGAAGCTGGAAAAAGCTTACAGCAAAGCGATCGGCAATGCCGTCGCATGGGTGGACGGCAAGACATACGCCGTTCTGCAAGAAGCCAGCGCATGGGCTGAAAGTTACAGAGACGGAAGAAACGCAAGGCGTGCATAGAAAGGGGAAAACATGAAATTTAGCAAACAGAGGATGCTGGATCGCATCGCAAGCGAAGGAAGAACGAACATGGTAGATGATACCGTTCTGGGCATTATGGACAACCTTGACGGGCAAGAAGCAGTCGCTTCATGCTGGCATAGGGTCGTTTACGGAGAGCCGGTCTTGTATGTCGTCGGCAAAGACGGCACGGGAAGATACGTCAATGAAAGCGACTGTATCTGACTATTACGATCAGTTTTACACAAGGGAATACGTCCGCAGATCCATCAAGGATCTGCGGAAATACCTTGACAGGGCTATGAACAAAACATATCAGGCAGACCGGATCAGCACATTCACAGAGCTGACAGCGATGAAGGCCTACATCGAGGCGATGCTGGAAGAGTGCAAGAATTGCAAAGATCCGGAATGGCCGGATAATGAATAAAAAAACATTTTGAAAGGAGAGTATATGAGCAGATCTTTAAAAGGCGTTCGGTTCGATCTGGGCTTGTCTCAGAAAGAAATGGCCGACAAGCTCGGCATATCCGAAGGATCGTACCGGAACAAAGAGCTTTACCGTACCGGTCTAAGCGCAAAAGAACTAATCATGATCAGCCAGCTTGCTGGCATTGATCCGAAAGAAATCAAACTAAGCTAATTTTTTTAAAAAGAATAGGCACAAAACGAGCCAACCATCTGCCTTTACAGATGCCGGTCACGGCTTTATTCTCCTCCAAACCTTTATGACGTCATGATCTACCATAGTGGCCGGCGTCTTTAAGGGCAGATGGAAAAGGAAAGGGAAAAAGAAAAATGATCAAAACTGAAATGTTCGCACACGCTGTTGAAAAGCCTGAAAGAGTAAGAAAATCCAAGTATTTAACGCCGTTGAGAACGTTCATGGAAAGCGACAACAAGACGCTTAAATTCTCATGTTCAAACAATAATGAAGCGATCAGCTGTATGGCGTCGATTGGAAGTTTCAACAACGCCAAGAATCTCGGCCTTGTTATCTGGAAGAAGAACTACGACGTTTACGTCATCAAGGGGTAAACATGAAAGCTTACGAAAAGATTGGTATGGCGTTGATGACGCTGATGATGTTCTATCTGGTCGCTTGCGTTCTGGGGTTCTTTCCGTGGTAAAGATCGACGACATGACCGGAGAGGTCACAGAAGAAACGACGGCAAACTATCAGCTCGCATTGAGCGAGCTTAATAGGATGCCGGTCGTCGATACATGGCTTGAAAAGAAGGAAGCTTACCTGACGGCAAAGGAACAGTTTGAAATGGTCGATAAGCCATTCAGAGAAAAGCTGGCGGAGCTGTTTGAAAGATTCTCGATCAAATCATTGAAGAACGCATACATCGAGATCATTCAGAAGAATGGCTACACTCGCAAGAGCTGGGACGACAAGAAGCTGGAAGCATTCATCTATAAACACGGCGGAGATCCTGATGAATTCAAAAAAGAATCATGGGTCAACGGAACGATGCAAATCAAATACAAGGAGTGAACATGAAAAAAGAAACATTCGATGCGTTGTATCAAATCAACGTCAACGCAAAAACAGAAAAGAAGAACGGCCTGACTTATTTAAGCTGGGCGTGGGCATGGGCGGAATTCGTCAAAGTATGCCCGGACGCTTCTTACAAAATCAAGACGTTCGACGGCAAGCCTTACCTTTACGACGACAAGCTTGGATATATGGTGTTCACAGAAATCACGGTGGACGGTGACACAAAAGAGATGTGGCTACCGGTCATGGATGGGGCAAACAAGTCAATGAAGGATCATCCGTACAAATATCTCATCAGGGGCAAATGGAACGCTCAGAAGAATACCTACGACATGATCGAAAAGACGTGTGAGCCGGCCTCAATGTTCGATATCAACAAGACCATCATGAGATGCCTGACAAAGAATATCGGAATGTTTGGCCTCGGCCTTTACATCTATGCCGGCGAAGATCTGCCGGAAGAAGTCAAAGAAGACAGATGGGATGGATTGAATGGCAAGGTCAATAATCAGCAACGCTAAGAGGTGTTACATCTGCGGAGCTGAATTGAATCTGGAAAAACATCACTGCGTTTTTGGAACAGCAAACCGCAAGAAGGCTGAATCCGACGGGCTGTGGTGCTATCTCTGTCATAGGGATCATCAAGCCGTACACAATCAGAACATCTGGGAAAAGAAAGCCTTGCAAGAGATCGCTCAGGAACGATACGAAGCAAAACTGGGCGATCGTGAGTCATTCATAAAAAGATACGGAAAGAGCTATTTATGATCGATCTAATCGACAAACTGCAAGTGATGAATGATCAGCTGGATCAGGCGCTAAGAACGCTTAGAACAAACGGAATCGCTTTAGCGCAAGCGGAAAAGAACTATAAGGAAGCTGTTTCTAAAGAAGCGCTCAGATTGAGAGACGAAGGCATGGCCGTAACGTTGATCGACAAGGTGATTTACGGCCTTGCCTCCATCTCGACACTGCGCTTTGAAAGGGACTGTGCTTCTGCGGTCTATGAAGCAAACAAAGAAGCGATCAATGTGAGAAAACTACAGATCCGGCTGGTCGAAGCGCAAATAGAAAGGGACTGGAACAATGTTGAACACAACTGAACACGCTATGGAATTGCTCTTAGATGGGCGAAGGATCACAAAGTTTGATTTTGCGAAAGAAACTGATGTGCATTCCGTCTGCTTATCGCAAAGAGTTTATGAGATCCGTCACAATTACGGCTGGGACGTCAAAGGACGTTCCGTTCCCGGAAAAGGGACACTCAGAGAATTCTGGCTAGAGCCGGAAGAAATAAAGCGCATTAAGGGCTTAAACAAAAAGAATGAGCAATCACACGCCGAGACGCAAAACGTCTCACAGAATGCTCAAAAAGAGCATCAAATCGAACAATTAGGGATCGGCTTGCTTGGAGGCCATAATTACAGATGAGTTTCATCAAGATTGACCGCAAGCTTCTTAAATGGGAATGGAAAGATGATCCATACATGGTCGCTTTATGGATAGAGATCCTACTACAAGCAAACTGGGAAGACCGGAGGTGGCATGGGAAAGACTATGAGGCCGGGTCGTTTCCGACATCCGTCGCAAAGCTCGCAAAGGCTACGGGAATGTCCGTAAAACGTGTTAGGACTTGTCTGCAACGCTTAGAAAAGTCACAAGAAGTGGCAATCGAAACGGCAAACGACGGAACGAAGATAATCGTGAATAAATGGGCAGATTATCAAGGTTTCGATGATGACAAGGGCAAGCAAAACGGCAAACGGTGGGCAAACGGTGGGCAAACGGTGGGCAACACTATAAGAAATAAAGAAAAGAAAGAAGGAAAGAATATATATAATTCCCTTCCGATCTATGATCCATCGAAAAACGAAGAGATCGGCGAAGAGCTGGAAAATGAGCTTCTGGAGCTTATGAAAGGACAGGCATGAAACAGAGAATATTCAACAAGGGAAGGGGCTGGTACATCTCCGCCTCTAATTACAAAAACAAAGAAGACAAGGCATACATGAACGTGCATTTTGCGGTATGCCCGGAGCCGAGCTACACTCCGGCCGGGGACAATCCATTTGTCTTTATCGACATCGACATTCAGGAACAGAAGTACGAAGCGTATCAGGGCAAGATCAATCTTACGATATTCAAATATGAAAAGATCAAATCCGATTCAGGTCTGACAGAGGTTGAGAAACAAAACAACGAGTACGCCGAATCCATCCAAAACACGGAATACGCAAACCGTTTCGGTACGCAGAATCTAGAGATTGAAGAAGAGGATCTGCCGTTCTATTGAGAGGTGAAAAATGACAAAGTTTGATTATATCAAGTCACTGACGATCGAAGAATTAGCAAGCGAGCTGTGCCAGATGATGGATAGGCTGGATGTTATGTGTGGGCAATGCCCGGCCTATAAATACTGTTACAAAGGCCATAACGGCATGAAGCACTGGCTGAATACCGACATTGAAGAAAGCAAAAGAAAAGATGGAGGCGGTGACATTGACGCCGTCTCCGTAAGATTTATCATCGACTGGCTTAATAAAGGCGGTGAAGACAAGATCAGCTCATGCCTGAAGGAATGGGAAAAGGACAATGAAAGCAATACTTGTGATTGATATTCCAGAAGATTATACAGGGAGTGTTATAAGCGTAAATCTTTACGGCAGAAACAACAAAGTGATTCATGAAATTCATACTAATAAATTAAGACCATTGCCACACAAGTTACAAGCAGACTGGTACACAGACGGATATAAAGAAGGCTTTAATGCTTGTCTTGAAGAGATAACAGGAGAAACAGAATGAACATTAATAAGAACTTCATTAATTCATACGCTTATGCGTTTCGATACCTCAAACCATATCAGAGATTGGAATATGCGACATTGAACATCATCCAAGGGGTAGCCTTACTAGAAGATGAAATCAATATGCAAGATTCTTACAGAGCAATGGACATGGGTTCAATGAACACCACACACCACAAAAAGGCGGTTGAATATTTGCGTAAAGCGATTGATGAGTTGAAAAAAGCATCGGCTTTATGAGGAGAAACAGAATGAAACTGATTGATGTTGATGCTTTAAACCTCGAATATGAGGTAGAGATGGCGGATGATTGGAAGACCGCACATGAGATTGCAAACCATATTAGATATGCGCCTGAGGTCGATGCGATCCCTGTCAAATTTATCATCGATTATTTGAATAAAGGTGGCAAAGACAAGATAAGCGAATGTCTGAAGGAATGGGAGAAACAGAATGAAAGCAATATTGGTGATTGATGTTCCTACGGAAAGCCTAGAAAATGTCATCGCTTCTGTGAATATTTGTGAGCAAAGGGAAGGGTACAACATCATTCTCAAACGTATGGGAAAGATGAGCCTTAAACCGATGCCAAAAAAGTTTAATGATGATGTTTATGAAGAATGGATGATGTTTGAGGAGATAGAGAAATGACCGAAAATGAATTCATCTTACAGGACAGATTAGGAGTCATAAGAGATACCATCAATAAATATGGTGAAGAGAACTTCTATATCTCGTTCAGTGGTGGGAAAGACTCAACAGTAGTTCACCATTTGGTTGATATGGCTCTTCCAGGGAACAAAATCCCTAGAGTGTTCTCTAATACAGGAATTGAATT
>Ga0326513_10001017_pt1 | contig 23024 bp, 18 predicted proteins | sample 2_2465_0518_D_FD_203654 | JGI IMG/M metagenome (GOLD analysis project Ga0326513, IMG submission 203654) | Bovine rumen microbial communities from UC Davis, California, United States - 2_2465_0518 | ecosystem: Host-associated > Mammals > Digestive system > Stomach > Rumen | place: USA... | reverse complement strand
AATACATTGTATCAAAATTGCTCACCTAAGATGGTGCGCCAACAGGGACTCGAACCCCGGACCGACCGGTTATGAGCCGGTAGCTCTAACCAACTGAGCTATTGGCGCGTATCGTAACAGACTTATTATATCAGAAAATTAATAAACTGTCAATAACTTATTGTATAACTCAAAAATTTGTGTTATACTGTTGGATGTCAAATAATTTTAAATGAGGTATGATTATGGCGATTATCAAAGCGTTTAAGGGCATGAGGTACAACACCGACAAGGCAGGAAAGCTCAATGAGCTGTGCTGTCCTCCTTACGATATTATCAGCGAGAAGGAGCGTTTGTCCTATATCGCGGCAAACGAGTACAATGTTATCCGTCTTGAGCTTCCAAAGGACGGCGACGATGTTTATCAGACGGCAGGGGACGTGCTTGACCTCTGGCGTGAGCAGGGTATCCTGATTCACGAGGATAAGCCCGCAATTTACATCTACGAGGAAGATTTCAACGCCTACAATAAGCGCCGCAGTATCAAGGGTATTATTGCGCGCGTTAAGGTTGAGGAGTTCTCAAAGGGCATAATTCTGCCGCACGAGTTCACTCTCTCAAAGGCAAAGACCGACAGATTTAATCTGATGAAGGCTACAAACTGCAATTTCAGCCAGATTTACGCGCTGTACATGGACAGCGAGCACACCACTCTCAACACAATCGACGCGCTCTCAAAGGGCGATCCCGACTGCAAATTTACCGACAGCGACCGCATTACCCACAAGCTTTGGATAATCACCGACGAGGAGGTAATTGCCAAGCTGGTATCGGATTTTGCCGACCGCAAGCTCTACATTGCCGACGGTCACCACCGCTACGAAACCGCGCTCAACTACCGCAACTACTGCCGTGAAAACGGTATTGCCAAGGAGGGCGACCCGCAGGATTACCAGATGATTTATCTGGTTGACATGGAGCATCCGGGACTGATTGTATTCCCGACCCACCGCATGGTGCGCGACCTAAAGCAATTTGACATGAATAATGTGCTTGCCGCCTGCGAAGAATACTTTGAGATCACCCGTTTTAAAAACGTAAGCAATCTTAATTCGGAGCTTAACAAGCAGTACAAGAGCGGCAAAAAGGCGTTTGCGTTCTATGTCGGCAGCGGAGAATGGTATTTGCTGGTGCTCAAGGATATCGGCGTAATGAGCAAGGTTCTGCCCGAGCTAAGTGAAGCTTCTCAGCAGCTCGACGTCAGTGTGCTCCACACACTAATTCTCGAAAAGGTTCTCGGAATCGACAAGGAGAACATGGCTAACCAGACTAATCTTACATACACAAAGTTCTTTGAGGAAGCAATCATGAAGGTTGACAGCGGCGAGTTCCAGTGCTCGTTCATCCTCAATCCCACCCGTGTTACCGATATTCGCGACGTAGCCGCGGCAGGGGAGAAGATGCCTCAGAAGTCAACATATTTTTATCCCAAGATGATTACCGGAATGGTAATGAACGATTTGGATGTTGAGTGATCAAATGAAAATTCTCGCGGTATTTACGGGCGGCACAATAAGCTGCTCCGAAAGCGGGGGAGTGCTTTCTCCCGACAAGGGCAATTCCTTTTTGCTGCTTAAAAGCAGACCCGATGTTTGCTTTGACGCGCTCATGCCGTATACGATTCTCAGCGAAAACCTCGGCGCTGAGGAGCTTGAGCTGTTATATAAAACCGTCTCGGATAATATTTCAAAGGGCTATGACGGAATAATAGTTGCCCACGGCACCGACACCGTTCAGTACTCGGCGACGTATCTTGCGCTAAGGCTCGGACTTTGCGCGGTTCCCGTAGTTTTGGTTTCGGCAAATTATCCGCTGAGCGACAGCCGCTCAAACGGCTATGATAATTTCAGCGCGGCTGTTGATTTTATCGCAGCAAAGCAGGGCAGGGGAGTATTCGTCAGCTACCGCAACAGCGGCGGCTCGTCTGAGATCCACCGCGGAGGCGAGCTTTTGCCGCACGCGGCGTACTCCGATGATTTGTACAGCATGAACGGCAACATCTACGGAACAATGGACGGCAGCAACTTCGTAAAGAACGCGGACTACGTTGAAAACTGCCCCGAAACCGGCTGCGACAGCAAGCCGCGCGGCAGGGTGCTTTATTTAAAGGCTCATCCAAATATGTTTTATCCGACTTTGACCGATGAAATAAAATCGGTACTGCTTGAGGGATATCATTCTGGCACGCTGAACACAGACGGCGCGGAGCTGAAAAGCTTTTGCAAAGCGGCTAAGGATAAAAATATACCCGTATACCTAACGGGCTGTACGGACGGCTTTAACTACGAAAGCAAGTCGCTTTTTGACGATTTAAATATAAAGGTATTGCCGCCGATGTCGCCTGTAACAGCGTATGTAAAGCTATGGATAAATTAAAAAAACCGGCTCGTTTTGAGCCGGTTTTTGTTTTTGCAAATATTGAGATGACGGTAAGCAAGGATTGACTGATGATATATAGCATCATCTGATAAATCTTCCGTCACGCCGCAAGCGGCGCGCCGCCTCCTTTAAGAAAGGAGGCTTTTTGTTCATAGGTGAAAAACATCAGGAAACGAAAAGACGTTGTTGAGGAAGCAAAAATACAAAACGTAGTTCGTATTGCCCTCACACTTTCTGATTTTTCTATTCTGTCTTGCGAAACGCCGACATCATTAATCAAGCCATAATACAAAACGTAGTTCGTATTGCCCTCACAGCTTCCAATAGATTTCGTATTCTCGCGAAACGCCTTACGTTACCATTCTATCAAACGTTATGTACGCGACCTAAAAAACGCGACCTAAAAAACGCGACTTAAAACTATTGGTAATCGCAAACGCTTGCCCAGTTGAGAAGGAATTCTCTTTCCTCGGGCTTGCCCTTAACGGACTGTGACGCGGCTACGATCGGCATCCACGCGTTTACATACTGGCGCGCGGTGTCGGTTTTCTCGCAGAAAAGCTTGAGATATTTCTCCGCGATATCCTTCTGGCCTTTCAGGCAGAAGGTCAGATAAGTTCTTGCGGCATCAGCGGCGCCGTTGCCCTGAGTTGCGTGCGACCAGTCAAGAATGTAGTGACTGCCGTCATCCTTGATGATGATGTTGCTCGGAGTGAAGTCGCCGTGGCATACCTTGTCGTGCCTTTTCATCGAAGCAAGTCTTGTGTGAAGCTCATAGCGTGTTGTTGCGTCAAGGTCGGTCTGGCTGATTTTTCTCTGCATCTTGTCCTGGAGTCTTTTGAGCAGCGGACACTTTTTGCCGAGTATCTCGGTCTGGATATTTACGAAAAGCTCAAGATATTCGTCGAGCTTGTCGGGATTTTCCTCCATGAGCTGTTTGAGGGTTTTGCCCTCGATGTAGTCGGAAACAATAGCCCACTTGCCGTCGATTTTTGTAACCTCCTCAATTTTGGGGATGTTAAGACCTGTTTCCTCAACGCGCGCCTGGTTGAGCGCCTCGTTTAAAATATCGGATTTCGGGAATGATTCGTCGAAAACCTTAATGGCAAAATCGCCGTCTTTGTATATTACCTTGTGGCTTCTCTGAGCGAGAACCTGATCGAGTTTCATAAATAAACCCCTTTCAATTTATATTGCCGCGAAAATCGCGCTTTGTTGCTGTATATATTATACAATAATTCTTTCACTTCGTATAGTAGGCAAATAGTAAAAAATAATGCAAAATCTTTGTTAAATAACACAATGACAAAAACCGCGTTTTGATGTTATCTACAAATCAGCGGCTTGATTTTTAGATGTTTTGCCAAAGGATGATGTCAATTTGATTTAAATCAAACCCTTTATGTCCGTCAATCCTTTGTGCAATATGACGTTATGCCCCATTTTTCGACACAACCAAAAACAGCCGCCCTAAGGCGACTGTTTTTGGATTTAGAAGTTTTGAAATTAACGTGAAAAACGTGGGATTAGTGTAATTAATTAATCAACAAAATCTTTTCAAATACCAAATATACTCTCCAACTGCTTTTCGTTTAGCCTACCTTAGCGCTTCCAACATCGCCGAAGGTGTTAAATCTGAAAAGCTTACTCTCGTCCTTGACATTTTCGCAGATAATACTTGCTTCGGTAATTCTGCCGCCTTCAATCAGCTTTGTCAAGCCAACGAGCTGACTGAGCTTACTCTTGAGGTTAAGCCTGTCGCCTTCTGATGTGACGAGATATACGTTGCCCTCGCAGGTATCAAGCACGGCGAGGAACTCTGTTACATCAATGTTGTGTAATCCAAGAATTGGTGTCATATTGTTTCCTCCTTCAATACTTTGGTTCAGCCCAAAGGAGCCGACCGAGTAAAATATGCGCCATTTACCATTTGGCAAATCATGATTTTCATCGACCGATATTATTCAATTGTTACCCGAGTAAGTTGCCAAAGCGCAAGGCATTGGCGTGTTATGAATATGCCGAGGTCAAGCGGAATTAACTTGACAATAATTATTATACTCAGATTTTTGGAAAAGTCAACAAAACGGTACCTCGCGATTTGTTTATTATGCTATTTTGGTGTCAATAACAACCAAATAAATATTATATAATTTATGAAATACGCTGTAAAACGGTTACTTTTCTTTTTCCGAATTTTGTTTTATTTTGTTACCCTTTCGTCAAGTTATCCAACTTAATCGGCACTGTCAAAAAAACAAAGTGACTATTACCCAAACTTTGAGTTTTGATTGGCTTTAACATAAATTCAGCGCCGAATCAACCTGATTTTAATACTTTGAGGCAAATTAGTATCGGATGAAAATAAAAAAGCGGTTGAGATTAGGTGGCGGTTGTGATACAATAGGAATCGAAAATAATACATAAAAGGCAATGCTGTCAATTTTATATGAACGTTTTTGGTTTTGTGTAGTGGCGCTGTCGCATTAAGCCAAAAATTACCATGTCATTCCGAGCGTAGTCGAGGAATCCCCCAAAAAGGAAACATACTTCTATATTAAGGGGATTTCTCCACGCGCTTTGCTTGGTCGAAATGACATTTTCAGGTAATAATCGCTTAATGCGACAGTACCCTACGTTCAGACTAAGTCGGCGGCAGTGCATAAAGGGGAATTTTTATGTTAAATGAGTTTTACGGACAGTTTAAAAGCGGCACCGATATCCGCGGAGTCGCAAGCGAGGGAGTGGAGGGTCAGCCCGTCAACCTGACCGACGAGGTTGTCAATAATATGGCGGACGGCTTTGTGCTCTGGCTCTCAAAAAAGGTAGAAAAAAAGCCGAACGAGCTTAAAATCTCGGTCGGACGCGACAGCAGGATTTCGGGACCGCATATTATGGAGCTTGCCTGCGAGCGTTTCAGACTTGCGGGAGCAAAGGTAATTTCCTGCGGGCTTGCCTCAACACCGTCGATGTTCATGACTACGGTTGAGCTTGGAATGGACGGCGCGCTTCAAATTACCGCGAGCCATCATCCGTTTAACCGCAACGGACTAAAATTCTTCACACGCTCAGGCGGACTTGAGGGCAGCGATATCGAGGCTATTCTGACCTATGCGCAGAACTGCGAACATCCTGCGCAAAGCGACGGCGGCAGCGTTGAGGAATACGACTTCATGAGCGATTACTCAAAGCTTCTGCGCGACAAAATCAAGAGCGAGGTTAACGCCGAGGACTACGACCATCCGCTAAAGGGCTTTAAAATCGTAGTTGACGCCGGCAACGGAGCAGGCGGATTTTACGCCGACAAGGTGCTTTCCGTTTTGGGCGCGGACACAACGGGCAGCCGATATCTTGACCCCGACGGAATGTTCCCCAATCACGTTCCCAACCCCGAGGACGCCACAGCAATGGCTTCGATCTGCGAGGCAGTGCGCGAGAACAGCGCGGATTTGGGCGTAATATTTGACACCGACGTTGACCGCGGAGGCGCGGTTGACAGCAAGGGGAATGAAATAAACCGCAACCGTCTGGTGGCGGTAGCGGCGGCAATCGCGCTTGAGGGCAACGAGGGCGGCACAGTTGTTACCGACTCAATCACCTCCGGCGGACTGAAAGAATTTATAGAGAAAAACCTCGGCGGAAAGCATTATCGCTACCGCAGAGGCTACAAGAACGTTATTGACAAGGCGCTCGAGCTGAACGCGCGGGGAATCAACTGTCCGCTCGCAATCGAGACCTCGGGACACGCGGCAATGCGCGAGAACTATTTCCTCGACGACGGCGCGTATCTCTGCACAAAAATCATCATCAAGGCGGCTCAGCTCAGAAAGCAGGGAATAGGTCTTGACGAGCTCACCGCGGACTTGAAGGAACCGCTCGAAAACCGCGAGGTACGCTTTAAGATCACAGAAAAGGACTTTCGCGCCTGCGGTGAACGGATAATCAGCGAGCTCACCGCCTATGCCGAGGCACAGGACGGCTGGCAGGTCGCAGACGATAACCGCGAGGGAATCCGAGTTTCGTTTGATAAGGAAAACGGTGACGGCTGGTTCCTGCTACGCCTTTCGGTGCACGACCCGATCATGCCGCTCAATGTTGAGAGCGACAGCAAGGGCGGCGTTGACGTTATTTATGATAAGCTGTATGAGTTTTTGAAAACAACCGAAGGTTTAAAGTTATAATAAATTAAATTGTACGGGCGGTCGCATTAAGCCAAAAATTACCATGTCATTCCGAGCGGAGTTTTGTAAAAGCCTGAGTTTTTCTTAACAAGAGGCTCCCCTGCGCAAGGGGAGCTGGCGCCGTAGGCGACTGAAGGGTCGTTTGAACTGCGGATTTTGAATATCCGTATTATCTATTGTAGGGTTCGGTCTTGACCGAACCGTGGTTGAGAATCAGAGATTTGTTTAATTACTTTCGGTACGGTCAAGACCGTACCCTCAGACTGTAGAAAAAGTCAAATAGTAAAAAACAAATTAAACAAAAATTAAATATCGTAGGGGCGACCCTTGCGGTCGCCCGATAGCCATGCGCAAATATTTCGGGAGGCGGCAAGCGCCTCCCCTACAATGATATTTTGTATTTTAAAAACGTTAAATATATTCCAAACTGTCTTTATCCAAATCCCTTGTTCTCAGCGCGGGCTGACACAGGGGGATTTTTTTGCCCTTTTTGATGAACAGCGGAATCTCGTTGAGCGCGACCTCAATGTAGTGAAGTCCCTTTTCAAGCTCCTGCTGTTCAACGCGCGTTCCGCTCAGCTTGACAAGCCTCATATCCTCCGGCAGATAAACCGTTCTGCCGCTGACGTTCTGCTCGTATACGGGAGCGATCATGCACTCCTCGCCGAGCATGAGCTGGGTCTCGCACTCGCGCGCGATTTTGTCGTCGGGGTAGTCAAAGGACAGCGGACGGAAAATCAGCTCGTTTTCCTCGCTCGCCTTTTTGAATGTGCTGTAGAGGTAGGGGATAAGGCGGTAGCGAACCTCGATGATATCCCTGAAATCGTCCGTATTTTCAAAGCTGTAGCACTCCTGATCTCTTGTTCCGAGGGCGGAGTGGTTGCGCATAAGCGGAGTGAATACTCCCAGCGCGAGAAAGCGCAGAACAAGGTCGCGCGTTGCGTTTTCGTTGAAGCCGCCCAAGTCCGCGCCGCAGTACAAAAATCCGCACATATTAGCGGACGGAAGCATTTTAAGGTTGAGCAGAATATGGCTCCACCACGAGTGGTTGTCACCGAACCAGATTCCAGCGGTGCGGTGCGCTCCTATGTACGAGGCGCGCGAGAACATCAGGATTTTCCCATCGCCGCACGCTTCGGCAAAGTAGTCGCCTGCCGCCTTTGTCATGCTCGCGCCGTAGATATTATGCACGCTCTGATGATTAACGCTTTCGCCGTCAACGCTGTGCCAAATTGAGGAGTAGTCGTCCTGACTGTTTGAAAGCCCCATGAACACGTCCTTGAGGTGGAAGAACTTGCCCAAATCGAGATTTTTGCCCTTTGCCTCAGCCGCTTCGTCAAGCGCGTTTTCAATGCCCTTTGCCGAGTAAAACAGCGCAGGCTCGTTCATGTCGTTCCAAAATCCGTCGATTCCCATGTCGAGCAAATACCGGTACTTTGAGCCGAACCAGCGGCGCACCTCGGGATTGATAAAATCGGGGAACGCGCAGATTCCCGGCCATACGCCGGCCTCAAAAATCGAGCCGTCAGCGGTTTTGCAGAAGTAGCCGTTTGCTTTGCCCTCCTCATATATTTCGTAGCCGTCCTCTTTCTTGACGCCCGCGTCGATAATCGGAATAAGGTGGATTCCCTGACTTTGCTTGTCCGCAACGTAGCTCTTAAAATTGGGGAACGCGCTTTCGTTTATTGTAAAATCCTTGTAGCTGTCCATGTAGTCGATGTCAAGATACACGCAGTCGATCGGAATATTCGCGCTGTTGTAGCCGTCGATCACGCGGTCAACCGCTTCGGCGTTGTGATAGCTCCAGCGGCTCTGTTGAAAGCCGAATGCCCAGAACGGCGGAACATAGCTTTTCCCGATTGCCGCGCGGAACTCTCTCACTATTTCGCGCGGGCTGTCGGCAGTGATCAGATAGATGTCAAAATCCATGCCGCAAATTGTGATTTCCGCCTCGTCCGATTTGCTGTAGCCGATGTCCCAGCGGATACGCGCAGGGAAGTCGATGAATATTCCAAAGCTTCCGCTTCCCCAGAGCATAATAAAATTGTGGGCGGCGTACAGCGAGCTTTTTGTCTCGGTGTGGAACGGGTCGTCCGAGCAGTAGCTCTCGTAAATCCAGCCGCGCTTGTTTATTCCGCGCACAGCCTCTCCCAAACCGTAAACAATATCGTCTTTGCGCATTGCAAAGCTAAAGCTGAAACAGCCGTTTTCCGTCTTGCTCTTGAACGGAAACGCACCGATTTTTTCCGACATAAACTCAGCCGTTACCGCTTCTGTAATGATAGGGCGTCCCATTGTAAATTTTCTTATCATACCGCACCTCCGAAATAAAATATGAAAAAATATTTTTATGTATTTACCATAACATATTCGGGAAAAACAAGCAACAGAAATAAAAATAAATTTTATAAAACCTTAATAGCTGTTGAATTTAGTTTTTTATTGTGCTAAAATAAAAGAGTATATGAACAGTGTTTGATAAGTATATTTCTCTTTGAAAGGGGTTTAACGATAATGTGCGGAATTTGCGGATTTACAGGCAACTTCGAAAACCGTGAAGACGTTCTGAAAAAAATGACCGAAGTAATTACTCACAGAGGTCCCGATTCAGACGGCTTTTTTAACGACGAATATATAAATATGGGCTTTAGACGCTTGTCTATTATCGACCTTGACTCAGGTCATCAGCCGATTTACAACGAGGATAAAACCCTGGTTCTCACCTTTAACGGCGAGATTTACAACTATAAGGAAATCAGAAAGGCGCTTATTGAAAGAGGCCATAAGTTCTATACCGAGGCGGACAGCGAGGTGCTTGTTCACGGCTTTGAGGAGTGGGGAGAGGACATGCTTCCCAAGCTCAGAGGCATGTTCGGCTTCGCTATCTACAACACCGTTGACCGCAGTCTGTTCATCGCGCGCGACTTTTTCGGAATCAAGCCGATGCACTACACTCAGATCGGCGGCGAGTTCGTTTACGCAAGCGAAATCAAAAGTATCCTTGAACACCCCCACTTTGTAAAACGCTTCAATACGCGCGCTCTCGACACCTATCTTTCGTTCCAGTACGCGGTTCCGCCGGAAACCTTTTTTGAGGACGTTTACTGCCTGCTTCCCGGCCACTATCTCTGGTACAAAAACGGCGAGGTAGAAACCACACGCTACTTTGAGCCAAAGTTCCGCCCCGACGAAAACATGACAGAAGCCGAGGCTGTTGACAAAATTGAAAAGGTGTTTGAGAACTCCGTTAACGCCCATAAAATAGCCGACGTTGAGGTTGGCTGCTTCCTTTCGTCGGGCGTTGATTCAAGCTACGTTTCAACCTATTTTGCAGACCAAAAGACCTTTACCGTAGGCTTTGACTTCGGTGAAAAATACAACGAGATCAGCTGGGCGGAGGGACTTAGCAAAAAAATCGGCGTTGAGCACCACACCCACCTCATTTCAAGCGAGGAATTCTGGGACGCTGTTCCAACCGTTCAGTACCACATGGATCAGCCGCTTGCAGATCCGAGCTGTATTGCGCTCTACTTTGTTTCAAGGCTTGCAAGCCGGTATGTAAAGGTCGTACTTTCGGGCGAGGGCGCAGACGAGCTGTTTGGCGGCTACACCTGCTACAACGACCCCAGAGTTTTTAAAATGTATCAAAAAATCGTTCCGCACTTCCTGCGCAAGGCATTAAGGGCAATCGCAAGCAAGCTGCCCGACATCAAGGGACGGGATTATATAATCCGCGCGTGCGACCCGCTCGAGGAGCGTTACATCGGCAACGCGTATATGTATGACTTAAAGCAGAAGAGAAGCATCCTAAAGGATCCGTCAATTGCCAAGGCTCCGCGCAGCTACACGCGCAGACATTACTACCGCTGCCGCAGATATGACGACGTAACCAAGATGCAGTATCTTGATATTAATATGTGGATGGTCGGCGACATTCTCCTCAAAGCTGACCGAATGAGTATGGCAAACTCACTTGAACTGCGCGTGCCCTTCCTCGACAAGGAAGTGTTCAAGGTTGCCTCAACGATCCCCTCCGAGCTGAGAGTAAACAAGAGCAACACAAAATACGCAATGCGCAAGGCAGCGGCAAGGCATCTGCCCGAGGAAACCGCCGAAAAGGAAAAGCTCGGTTTCCCCGTTCCCACAAGAGTATGGCTCCGCGACGAGAAATACTACAATGTGGTAAAGAAAAAGTTCCAGGGCAAGACCGCTCAGAAGTTCTTCAATACCGACGCGCTTGTAGCGTGGCTTGACGAGCATTTCAGCGGCAAGGAGGACAACAGCCGCCGCGTATGGACGGTATATGTATTCCTCGTATGGTACGACATCTATTTTGACGAGAACGACCCCAAGGTTGAAAAGCCCGTAAATCACCTTGACGAGCTTAAGGCGGTAGCGGAGGCAAGACGCGAAAAGCAGCTCAACGCCCCCGGCGAGCTGATTTTGGCAGCGGCGGAAGCGGTTGACAACAGCGACGCCGTAGAGCCTGATGTTGAAGAAGAACCGTTGCCCGTACAAGAAGCTCCTGCAGAGGAAATGCCGGCGGAAGAAGAGCCTGAGCAGGAAACTCCTGCCAAAGCGGAAGAAGCTGAGGAAGAAGCTCCCGCGGCTGAGAATACAGAGGAAGCAAAGGACGAGCTGATCAATGCGATGTTTTTTGACGCGGACGAGTCCGACGACTCCGACTTCTTTGACGGCGCCAAACTCGCGGACGAATCCGAGCCTGTATACGAAACAGAACCCGAGGTAAGAGCTGAGCCTGTTGCTGAGGCAGAACCCGAAGTTGAGCCTGAACCTGTTGTTGAGGCAGAGCCCGAAGTTGAGCCGGAACCTGTTGTTGAAGCAGAACCCGAGGCTGAACCCGAGCCCGAGATTGAACCCGAACTCGAGGCTGAAGCGGAACAACAGCCCTCAGACGAAACCGAGTCCGCAATCGTAGAAACCGAGGAGGAAGAGGTAAAGGAAGCCGACAAAGGCGACGAGGAATATGTAAATATCCAGAACCCCGATGACAAGGAAATCTACAACGTCCCCAGAAAGCCGCGCACCCCTCAGGAGGAGCTTGAAATGGCTCTTGAAAGCATTGAAAGACGTTCAAAGTATCTTGACGAGCCGAACGTGATCTCGGACGAGGCGATAGATGATATTGTAAGTCAGATAAGCTTTTTTGACGACGAAGATTAATAAATAAAACTGTAGGGTTCGGCAAAAACCGAACCCTATATAGTTGTAGGGGCGAACCTGCGTGTTCGCCCGATATAATATGTCATTTCGACTAAGCGAAGCGCATGGAGAAATCCCCTTTTGACAGTAGTTCTTTTCCTATTTTGGGGGATCCTTCGACTAAATCGCTTTGCGATTTTGCCTTCCCGCACCGCTCAGGATGACATCTGAATCACCCCAAAAATGCGTCAATGAGGTTTTTTACAAGCGGATATTCCGCTTCAAAATCGCTCAGCGGCAGCGGGTTTTCTCCAAGTCCTATTTCGGCGGTGAAGCCCTCGCGGCGGTACTCCTGTAAAAACCAGTCCTTAAAACCGCCCCCGTCGGCAATCGTTTCGGGCTCGGTCAGTTCATAGCCGCTTGCAAGCGACATTTTCTTTGCAAGCTCGTATCCGTTTTTCGGCGCGCAGTTTTTGAAATTCCAGTAAATCTCGCGCCCCTGACTGTGCAATGCAAGCACGCGCTCAAAAGGGAATTTTCTGCACATCCGCACCATTGCCCGAGTTTCGGGTTCGCTTTCGGGGCGAAGTCCGCCGAACCGAGTACACGCAGGCTTTGTGATCCCTGCGTCAAGCTCGCGTCGCTTGACCTCGCGCCAGCATGCATTGAAGTTGTGGTTTATGTCAACACCGCGCGCGTTGGCTTTCCAACGGTTTTTGTCGGGGCAGATTCTCCTTGCGGTATCGGCGCAGCACCCAACCGACGAAAAGCCGTTTATTGCAATTTCGGTTCCGTCGGGATTTACGCAGGGCACGATCATCACGCAGCGCGGCAGATCATATTCCGCGGCGTATCTGAGCGCTGCGAGCACGGTCAGATATTCCGTGCCGTGAAATCCTCCGGCAATAAGCGCAAACGGATTTCCGTGTCCGATTTTAGCGGCGTATATCGTTCTTCCGCAGAGCGATTTGCCGATATTCAACAGCCTAAGCTTATTTTCCACGGCAAGTCCGCGCAAAATTTTACACTGATTCTGATAATCGGGATAAATGTTATAATCCAAAAAATCACACCTTAAAGAGATGATAGTATGAAAATCACAGAAAAAACACTGGACAGCAAAAGCATTTTTGAAGGCAGAGTTCTCCACATGAAGCACGACAAGGTTGAGTTGATCGACGGCACCGTTGAGATGCGCGAAATCGTCGAGCACCCCGGCGGAGTATGCGTAGCCGCGCTCGACAGCGACAACAACCTGCTTTTTGTAAGACAGTTCCGCTATCCGTACCGCGAGGAGGTTCTTGAGCTCCCCGCAGGCAAGCTTGAAAAGGGCAGCACTCCGCTTGAAAACGGCAAGCGCGAGCTGCTTGAGGAAACGGGCGCTGAGGGCTATTCCTACATATCGCTCGGCGCTGTATATCCCTCTCCGGGCTATACAAACGAGATAATCCACCTCTACGCGTGCAGAATCGGCTCTCAGGGCGAAAGTCAGCCCGACGAGGGCGAGATACTCAACGCCGAGAAAATCCCGCTCGACAAGGCGGTAGAGATGGTATTAAACAACCTCATTCCCGACGCAAAAACCCAGATAGCGGTGCTAAAAACATCAATGCTGCTCAAAAGCGGCAAGATTTAGGTAGTAAAGCGTATGCAGTGTTATTATGATTTATTCACGGAAGAACGGCAGACCGCCGTATCTCTCGGATTTTTTGACGGCGTTCACAAGGGGCACCGCAGCGTAATCGAGCTTGCGGTCGACCAAAAGCACAACGGACTTCTGCCGGTATGTCTCACGTTTTCGGAAAGTCCCAAAAGCGTTATATCCGGCGTTAAGGCTCCTTACCTCATGACGCTTGAGGACAAGGTAAAGGCGCTTGAGTCAATCGGAGTAGAGCACACGGTGTTTGCCGATTTCAGAAAGCTTATGCACCTCGGCGCGGAAGAATTTGTCACCGAGGTTCTGATCAAAAAGCTAAACGCCAAAAAGCTGTTCTGCGGATTCAACTACCGTTTCGGAAAAAACGCCGAGGGCAACACCGACGTTCTTAAAAAGCTCTGCGAAAAATACGGGATAGCGCTTTCGGTTCTGCCTCCCGCAGAGGATAACGGCGCGGTTGTGTCCTCAACCTTGATCAAAAAGCTGATTGAAGAGGGCGACGTGCGCCGCGCAAACCGTCTGTTATGCGGTGAGTTCGGCTTTTCCGCGCCTATTGAGCACGGCAAAATGCTCGGCAGAAAGCTCGGCACGCCCACAATCAACCAGCCGCTGTTAAGCGGACTTATCGTACCTAAGTTCGGAGTTTACTGCTCGCGGGTAACGCTCAGCGACGGAAGCAGCTACTGCGGCGTTACAAATGTAGGAATCAAGCCGACCGTCGGCGGAACAATTCCGCTGTGCGAAACCTGGATGCCAAAGTACAGCGGCGGCGAAATCTACGGACAGACCGCCGACACAAGACTTCTCGCTTTCATCCGTCCCGAAAAGAAGTTTGAAAACTTAGACAGGCTGAAAAACGAGATCGTCATGAACAGCCATGCCGCGCTCGGAATTTATGCACAACTAAAAAAATAACTGTTGACATTTTCTGCCGACGGATTAAAATATAGTATGAAATCACAAAAAAGGAAGTAATAAAAATGGCAAAGCATCAGTTCAAATCAGAGTCAAAGCGTCTGCTTGACCTGATGATCAACTCAATTTACACACACAAGGAGATTTTTCTGCGCGAGATTATCTCAAACGCGAGCGACGCAATTGACAAGCTCAGCTTTATCGCGCTGACCGACGACAAGCTCGGAATGACCCGTGACGATTTTAAAATCTATATCCGCGCCGACAAGGATTCGCGCACTCTCACAATCACCGACAACGGCATCGGAATGGATAAGGACGACCTTGAAAACAACCTCGGCACAATAGCGTCCTCAGGCTCCTACAAGTTCAAGCAGGAGATGGAGGAAAAGCCCGAGGATATCGACATCATCGGACAGTTCGGCGTAGGTTTCTACTCCGCGTTCATGGTTGCAAAAAATATTACAGTAAACACCAAAAAGTACGGCAGCGACACCGCATACTGCTGGCAGTCAAGCGGCGCTGACGGCTTTACAATTGACGAAATCCAGAAGGATACGATCGGCACCGAGATCATCCTCGAAATGAAGGACAATACCGACGAGGAAAGCTACGATGAGTTTTTGGAGCAGTACCGAATTCAGGGCTTGATAAAGAAGTATTCGGACTACATCCGCTATCCGATTGTTATGGATATGAAGAAGAGCCGCGTCAAGGAGGAAACCAAGGACAGCGACAAGCCCGAGTATGAGGAATACACCGAGGCCGAAACTCTCAACAGCATGGTTCCCATTTGGCAGCGCCCAAAGAAGGACGTTACTCAGGATGAGTACGACCGGTTCTACAACGAGAAGTTCTTTGCAATGGACAAGCCCGTGCGCACGATCGTTACCTCTGTTGAGGGCGTTGTAACCTATAAGGCGCTGCTTTATATTCCGTCCGCAACTCCCTACGACTACTACACCAAGGAGTACAAAAAGGGATTACAGCTCTATTCAAGCGGTGTTCTCATTACCGAAAACTGCGAGGAGCTCGTACCTGAGCACTTCCGTTTTGTAAAGGGTATTGTTGACACGGCAGACCTTTCGCTCAACATCTCACGCGAGATGCTCCAGCACGACCGCCACCTGCTCACAATCGCCCAGAACCTCGAAAAGAAGGTTAAAAACGAGCTTACCGTAATGCTCGGGTCAAACCGCGAGGACTATGAAAAGTTCTTCAAGGCGTTCGGCAGACAGCTCAAATACGGCGTTGTTTCCGACTACGGAATGCACAAGGAAGCGCTTCAGGACTTACTTCTGTTCTACTCCTCAACCGAGAAAAAGAACGTTACCCTCGCAGAGTACGTTGACCGCATGAAAGAGGATCAGAAGTTCATCTACTTTGCAACGGGCGAAAGCTCCGCGGCAATCGACGCGCTGCCCCAGACCGAGCTTCTGCGCTCAAAGGGCTTTGAGATTCTCTACTGTACAGACGACGTTGACGAGTTCACCCTCCAGACGCTCGGTCAGTACAAGGATAAGAAGTTCTGCTCCGCCACAAACGACGACCTCGGAATCGAAAACGAGGAAACCGAGGAGGATAAAAAGACAAACGACGCACTGCTTACTTTTGTTAAGGAAACCTTAGGCGATAAGGTAGCAGAGGTTACAGCCTCAAAGAAGCTCGTATCACACCCCGTATGCCTCACCGCAAAGGGCGGAATCTCGTTTGAAATGGAAAAGTATTTCAACTCCGTTCAGCCCGACAGCGGTATGAAGGCTCAGCGCGTGCTCGAGCTCAACATGAACCACAGCGCGGTTAAGACAATGCAGAGTCTTATCGAAAGCGATATTGACAAGGCGAAAAAGTACGCAGAGGTGCTCTATAGCCAGGCATTGCTGATTGCGGGACTTCCGCTCGAGAATCCGTCGGAATACACCGACCTGGTTTGCTCACTGATTTAAAAATTTATCCATACATTAACGTAGGGGCGACCAATCGGTCGCCCCTAACTGTTTTTCTGTTTAAATGATTGTCAGTTTTCAGATGACGGCAAGCAAGGCTCCTTTTTTAAAGGAGCTGTCAATCACGCAAGGGATTGACTGAGGATTTAACTGCGCTGACATTTTCGCTCTATCCAAAGGTTTTTGATGAAATAAAACATCATCCGTAAATCCTCCGTCACGCCGCAGGCGGCGCGCCACCTCCTTTAAAAAAGGAGGCTTTTTTAACTTACCACATTTTTTGGTGTGCCGTTGAGGAAACACCTGATATTATCTGCTACGATATTCATCAGTCTTTGTCTTGTTTCAACAGGCGCCCACGCTATGTGCGGAGTAATTATGCAGTTCTTCGCGCCCATAAGGATGCAGTCCTCCTCCATCGGCTCAACGCTCAGCGTGTCTATGCACGCGCCGCCGAGGTGTCCGCTTTGCAGTGCGTCAAATAAATCGCGCTCGTTCATCACTCCGCCTCTGGCTGTATTTACAAACAGCGCGCCTCGCTTCATCTTTTCAAATGCTTTTTTGTTGAATACGTTTTGCGAATCGCTGTTCAGCGGACAATGTACCGTCACTATATCACTCCTGCCGAGCATCTCCTCAAAGCTTACCTGAGTAACGCCCTCAACGTATTTTGGACTGCGGTTGCAGGCTATCACCTTCATGCCGAAGGAGTTAGCAATTTTTGCTACAGCCTGACCGATTGCGCCCAGACCGTATATTCCAAGTGTCTTGCCCTCAAGCTCGTATAAGGGGTAAACAAAGGGCGAAAACGTGGGACTGCGCTTCCACTTGCCGTTCTGAACATATTGATTGTACTCGGCAACGCGGTTGAAGTGCGCCAAAATCAGCGCAAAGGTGTGCTGAGCCACCGCTCCTGTTGAGTATGAACCCGCGTTGCATGCGGTGATTCCGTGCGCGCGGCAGTAGTCCAAATCGATGTTGTTGTAGCCCGTAGCGAACAGCCCGATATATTTGAGCTTCTTCGCGTATCTAAGAGTGTGGCTGTCCATCAGCGTTTTGTTGACGATAACCGCGTCCGCGTCGGCAATCTTCTCCGCCACCTCGTCATATTTAAGAAGTCCGTATGAAACCACCTCGCCGAGCTCGCTCAGGATCTCCGAGCCGACAAGCGAATCAACAACAGTCTGCGCGTCTGTCAATACTATTTTCATGATATCACCCTGTATAATTATACCTTACTTTTTCTCGCTTTTCAACTTGCCAAACAGATTATTATAGTATATAATTAATTTGGAGGTATATGGGCGATGTACAAAAACTATCTTTTTGACCTTGACGGCACTTTGTTGCCGATGGATATGGAAAAATTCGTTGAGATTTATCTTGCTTCAATCTGCAAAAAGTTTGCGCCGAACATCGGAATCGATCCTAAGCTGTTTGCAAAGGGAATCTGGAAGGGTTCGGGCGCAATGGGCAAGAACGACGGCGACTGTCTTAATATCGAGGTTTTCTGGCGCACAATGAACGACGTGTGCGGCAAGGATATGCGCGTTTTCAGCGACGATTTTGACGATTATTACCGCAACGAGTTTATCGCGGCAAGGCAGGCAACAAGCGTTACGCCGTACGCCAAAAAGAGTGTTGAGCTGATCAAGCAGCACGGCGGCAAGATGATTGTTGCCACAAACCCGATATTCCCCAAGGCGGCAACATACCGCAGAATCGAATGGGCGGGGCTTGACGTAAACGATTTTGAGTTTATCACCACATACGACAACAGCTCGCGCTGCAAGCCGAATCTTAATTATTTTTATGATATCTGCTCAATCTGCGGAATCGTTCCCGAGGAGAGCATAATGATCGGCAACGACGTTGATGAGGATATGTGCGCGTCAAGGCTCGGCTTTGACGTATATCTTGTAAAGGACTGCATGATCAACCGCCGCAACAAGGATTTAAGGTATTATAAAAGCGGCAGCTTTGAGGAATTTTACAACTGGCTGAAAACGGTGGTTTAATAAAAAATAAGGGTTCGGTATTGACCGAACCCTTTTTAACATTCAAAAATAAAGATGTCATTCCGACCGGCGCGGAGGAATCCCCAAATGAGGAAAACTAAGTAGGTTACATTGGGGGATCCTTTGACTAAATCGCTTTGCGATTTTGCCTTTGGCACCGCTCAGGATGACATCTTTTCTGATTTTTAGTTTTATTTTTCCCGTTCAAGGCGGAACTCAACCGAACGTCTGAGGTACTCAAGATAGCCCTCGTCGCGGCACATCTCCTTGCCCTGCGCGTCGGACAGCTTTGCAACCGGTCTGCCGTTTACATACTGCAGCTTTATTACAATGTTCAGCGCCTTTTCGCAGGTGTCGTTTGAGCAGAAGGTGCCAATTCCGAAGCTTACCTTTGTTCTGCCCCTGAAGTAGTCGTAAAGAGCCTGAGCGCGGTCAAAGTCAAGGCTGTCCGAGAACAACAAAAGCTTTGTTTTGGGGTCTACGCCGTAGCTTTCGTAGTGCTTTATGATTTTTTCGCCCCACTCAAAGGGATCGGCGCTGTCGTGGCGCACGCCCGTGTAGTTGTTGACGTATGAGCGGTTAAAGTCGCGCAGGAACAAATCGGTTGTGATCGTGTCGGTCAGCGCGGTACCGTTGTCACCCTGATACTCGTCGTACCAGTCCTTCATTGCGTAATGGTTGGTGTAGGCGAGTGGGATTTTGTCAATCCCCTGATACATCTGAACATACTCGTGAGCATAGGTTCCGATGGGGGTGAGGTTGTACTTCATCGCAAGGTATACGTTTGAGGTGCCTACGCACTTGTCGGTCTCGGTTGCAAGACGCTTAACAACAACGTCCTGCCATTCTCTTGAAAGCCTTCTGCGGCATCCGAACTCGGCAAACTTGAAGGTGTAGCTTCCGTCGTTTAACGCCTTGATTTTTTTGTCGAGCTTTTCCTCGGCGGACTTCCTGAGCGTTTCGTAATCGTACTTCATGCGGAAGTAAACCTCGTTGATGATTTCAAGCAGATAAATCTCGAACTGCATTGCCGAGAAGAGCGGGCCGTCAACAACAACGTTGAGCTCGCCGTTTTCGGTTCTGCCAACGGTTACATAGTCGCGAATCGGTCTCCAAAGCCTGAGAAACTCAACGTAGTCGTTTTTGATAAAGCGGATTGAGCGCAGGTAGTCAAGCTCTTCCTTTGTGAATTTGAGAGTGCAGAGGTGGTCAACCTGAGCGTTGATTTCCTCCTCCATTTCGGGAGTGAAAACAACGTCGGTATTGCGGCACTTGAAGTAATACTGGCCGCAAAGATCGGTGTGCTTGTGAAAAATGACCTGATCCATGTTAAATTTGTACAGGTCGGTATCAAGAAGCGATACGATAATCGGCTGTAATTTCATGGTGATCTCCTTTCTACAGACTCGCTGTTTCCAAGTTATCCTTTGCAGCGATCACGGCGGCTTTCAGCTGCTCGTACTCGTCCCAAAGAATCGGGTTGGTGTATTTCTTCCATTCCGCAAAGTTGTCGGTGATGAAAAATTCGCGCATTTTTGTGGCTGAGATATCAATCGTTTTTGGAACGTAAAGCTCGGCGGCTGAAACTCCCTGAGTTTCGTCAAACCAGTCAAGCCGCCTTGATTCCTTGCCCGAAACAAGTAAATCCGGGGCTTTTCCGCAGAACTTCCGCACGTTTTCAAGCACATAGTCGCCCCACGCGGAGTTGTTGCCCACGCCTATATCGGGCAGGGGATAGACCTCAACCGAGTTGCCGAACAGCTTTTTGAGAATACGTTCTCGGGTTTCGTAGTCAAACGGATTTTTCAGAGTGCCCGATTCCTGCGACGAGCCTACGATTACCGCCAGCCTGTCGCAGATTGCCGCGGCGGTGTTGATCATGTACTCGTGACCTGTGTGGAAGGTCTGGAAGCGTCCTAAAATAATTCCAAGCTCAAACGGTTTGCTGCTCATGGCGCCACCTTAAAGCTTGGGGACAAAGGCAGGCATGAGCTGCAGCTTGAAAAGATTGATTCTGTGCAGTCCGTCGATCTTCGCCTTCTTCTCAGCGTCCTCAATTTCGCCCGTGCGGATGTAGCGGTCAAGCTCGGCATAGGTGAAGCCGAGGTTATCCTCGTCGGTTTTGCCGCAGAGACCGTCGGTGGGAACCTTGTCAACAAGCTCGGAGGGGAGACCGATAAGTCTGCCGATCTGCTTCATCTCGTCAACGGTAAGATTTGAGCATGGGCTGAAATCGCCTACGGAATCACCGTAACGGGTTGAGTAGCCCACCCAGTCCTCAGAAAGATTGCAGGTGTTCGCAACTCTGCCGTTGTGAGACTGTGAAACCGCGTACAAAGTTGACATGCGAATCCTCGGCGGAAGATTGGTCTTGCTCTGTGTTGAAAGCTCAAAGGGAATACTGTTTGTGATTCCGTCAACAGCGTCCTTGATGTTGATTATGTAGTGCTTTATTCCGAGGGTGTTTACGAGCAGCTTTGCCATGTCGATGTCAGCCTGTTCGCCGCAGGGCATCAGTACTCCGATAACCCTGTCCTTGCCGAGAGCTTCAACGCAGAGCGCGGCTACGATTGAGCTGTCCTTGCCTCCCGAAATACCAACGACCGCGTTGCAGTCCTTTCCGTTTTCTTCAAAAAAATCGCGTATCCACTGTACACATTCATTTTTTACTTTTTCGGCGTTAAACATTATTATTCCTCCTGAGAATTATTCTATAGTGATCTGGCAGCTTGCCATCGTGGCAAGCGCAGCTTCATGAGCCTGTGGCGTAACACCCGCGCAGCAGCCTGCGTCAACCGCAATCGGAGCTTCGGGGAAGGTCGCCTTGATTAAAAGCGCGTTGCTTACAACGCAGATGTCGGTGCAAAGTCCGATTAATTCAACGGCAAAATCCTCGCCGTCTGCCGCCTGTTCAATTAGCTTTGGCAGGTCAACGGAACCAAAGGTGTTCTTTTCAACCTTGGTGAATTTTTTGCCGCTGAGGGCATTTTCAACGTCATTGTTGAGCTGCCAGCCGTCGGTGCCCTTGATGCAGTGGGGGACAGGAAGGTGTTTGCCCTCGCTTGTTTGCATATAGTTTTCAAAGTGGGTGTCGTAGGTGACGAAGATCTCTCCGTCAAAGCTCTCTATCTTTTTGAAGACCGCCGGAACTATCGCGACTGCTTCCCTGCTGCCCAGAGCGCCGTCAACAAAATCCTTTTGCATGTCTACTACAACTAAAAACTTTTTCATGGCTTCTCCTTTCTAATCGGTCAGCTTTTTCCTCATATATAGCTTTGCGGGGCGGTGACCCGCGCCCTTGGTGTATTCGTCGGTCTCGGTGACAAGTCCCGATATTTTTCGTCTGAAATTGGCGGGCAGCACCGAAATATTCATAATAGTTTCCTGCACGTTTTGAAGCTGGGTGAGGGTGAACTTTTCGGGCAGAAAATCAAAGATGTTTTCAAAATCCTTTGCCTCGTTTCTGAGCGAGGTAAGAGCCGTGGCAATAATTTTTGCGTGGTCAAAGGCGAGCTGTCCGCTGTCCTTTATGTTGAAATATGTGCGGCCGAACTCGGTTTTTTCTTCGCTCAGTACTGCGCTGAGCTTTGTGTCGCCGTAGCTCAAATCAAGGCGGTAATCGCCGCTTTTATCCTTGTCAAAGCTCACGTCAAACCACTGCGCGTCGGCAGCGTCGTCGCCGTACTGCTGAGTTACCGTGCTTTCGCTCAAAATTGAAACAAACGCGTTTGAGATTATCCAGCCTCTCGGGTCGCGTCCCGGGTCGCTGAACATGCCCACCGACATAATCGACGCTGGCTTTACCGAGGTTTCCTCCTCAATTTCGCGCAGTGCGCACTGCTCAATCGTTTCGCCGGGATTCAAAAATCCGCCGGGCAGCGCCCAACAGCCCTTGAACGGGTGACCTCCGCGCTTTATAAGCAGCAGCGAAAGGCTTGTTTTTGAATTTCTGCGGTAGTTTCCGCTTTCCTGAGAGCGAATCATAAACGCGATGATATCCGCCGTTACAGAGGGACGCTCGTAGTCGTTCATATTGTAATTGCTTAAAAAAGTCTTTTCGTCGGACATATTAATCACCTCTTTGTTTATTACAATTTAATATTATCATATTAATAATAACATGTCAATACCTTTTTCAAAAGATTTTTAAAATATTTTTGGTTGTTTTGCGAATAAAAAGTTGTATTTTTTATTTTACTGTGCTATACTGAAAACAGAATCGGCGGATCACGCCAAATCCAATAAGAAAGGCTTGTTTTAATATGACTCCAAATAAACTGCCATATGTCGCGAAGCTTGAAAACGGACAGCTTGTGCAAAAAACCGCTGTTGCCTCAAATATGGATATCAACATAGGACGCTCATCAAAAAGCTGTGTGTTCTCGCTTGCCACGGACACAAAGGTTAGCAGGGTTCACTGCGTGCTGAAATACGACACCGATTCGGGCTTGTTCCTGATTTGGGACACCTCAACAAACGGCACCTTCCTTGAGGACGGAACAAGACTTGAAAAGGGTGTGCCGTATACAATCTATCCTGAAACGGTTTTTTATCTTTCCGAGCCTGAAAACAAGCTCATCGCGTTAACGGAGTAGAAGAAGATAACGAATTTTTTAGAGTTTAGAGTTGAGAGTTTCGGTCGTGCAGATAGGTTTGATTATTTTACATGTTTGTTTCCCGACCGTATTGATATTGGCTAAATGGTTATGGCTTTAAACTGTAGGGT
>Ga0326513_10001016_pt1 | contig 23033 bp, 21 predicted proteins | sample 2_2465_0518_D_FD_203654 | JGI IMG/M metagenome (GOLD analysis project Ga0326513, IMG submission 203654) | Bovine rumen microbial communities from UC Davis, California, United States - 2_2465_0518 | ecosystem: Host-associated > Mammals > Digestive system > Stomach > Rumen | place: USA... | reverse complement strand
CCACCACGCCCCAGACCGTGTACAAGAAGCAGAAGCTGGACCGCGACGACATCCTGGACATCACCGATTTCGACGTGGTCGCCTGGATCAAGTCTGAGATGCGGATCATGCTGAACGAGGAAATCGCCCGTGCCATCCTGATCGGCGACGGCAGGAATCCCATGAGCGACGACAAGATCTCTGAAGATCACGTGCGCCCCATCGCCACCGACAAGCCGCTGTTCACCATTCAGCAGACTGTGACCGTCGGCGCTTCTGAAGAGGCCACCGCCAAGAACTTCATGAAGGCCTGCCTGCGCGCTCGCAAGGACTACAAGGGCTCCGGCAATCCCACCATGTTCACTACCGAGGAAGTCCTGACTTCTATGCTGCTGATCGAGGACGGCATCGGTCACATGATGTATCGCACCGAGGCCGAGCTGGCCACCGCGCTGCGTGTGAAGAAGATCGTCACCGTGCCCGTGATGGAAGGCGTCAAGCTGGACAGCAACGCCAACGAACTGATGGCCATCATCGTCAACCTGACCGACTACAACGTTGGCGCTGATAAGGGCGGCGAGATCAACATGTTCGATGACTTCGACATCGACTACAACCAGCAGAAGTACCTGATCGAGACCCGTATCTCCGGCGCTCTGATCAAGCCTTACTCTGCCATTGTGCTGAAGAAGCCCGTTTCTGGGACCTAAAATGGGAGTGACATAACGCATGGCAAAGTTTTACGGAGCTGTCGGATACATAGAGACACGGGAGACCGGCCTTGATATCTATGAGAACGTTCCGGTTGAAAAGATGTACAGGGGTGACATCGAGGAGATCGGCAGGCGTCTTGAAAACGGCGAGGGCGTGAATGATGACGTAAAGATCAACAATCGCGTCAGCATCGTCGCGGATGCTTATGCTTATGCCCATATGCATGACTTGCGTTATGTCAAGTGGATGGGGACCGCCTGGAAGGCCACTTCGGTCACTTCCAAGCGTCCCCGTCTGATCATTACGCTTGGAGGTGTATACAACGGTGAAATCGCGAGCAATCCTTAGCACCAAGTTACACGAATTGTGTAACAATGTATACTTTCAGCCTCCAACCGGGTTTATGCTCAAATACCCATGTATCATCTACGAGTTCACCGGCATAGAGAAACGTCCCGCCGACAATATTGGATACATGCGGTATGGGGTCTATGATTTGACCTACATCACCCGCGATCCAGATGATGAGACAAAAGTTCTCATAGCCGAGCTTCCGATGTGCAGCATGAACCGAACGTATGAGAGTGACAACCTCTATCACTATTCGTACAAAATCTACATTTAGCGATGATGAGGTGACCCCATATGGCAATACTCAACTGGGACGCGCCCAGTCAGCGAAAAGTTGAATACGGGATCAGCAAGGGCGTTCTGTACCCACGAGGGGGTCCCGGAGTCGCCTGGAATGGTCTGACTGCTGTAAGAGAAAAGTCAAAAGGCGGCGATGTTGTAAAGCTGTATGCGGACAATGTCCAGTACGCTTCATTCCGGTCCTTTGAATCCTATGAAGCCACAATCGAGGCCTACATGTATCCCGACGAGTTTGGAGAATGCGACGGCTCGGTAAAAGTAGCTGATGGTGTGAAGATCGGGCAGCAGAAGCGTAAGCCTTTTGACTTCTGTTATCGCACTGAGATCAAAGTCGTTTCTGACAGCATATACGACCACCCCTACAAGCTTCATCTCGTCTACAACGCTACCGCCTCGCCCAGTGAACGGAATTATCAGACATTGAACGAATCCCCGGAGGCATTGGAGTTTTCGTGGGACATTCATACGATGCCGTTTGTTCTCAACGGTCATAAAGGCGCTTCCACGTTGGTCATCGACTCGACCGAAGTCGACAGAATCAAAATGGATGCGCTTGAGAGAATCCTCTATGGCCTTGGCGACGAACCGCCGAGAATGCCCGATCCTGACGAGGTTGTAAAACTGCTTCAAAGACTGGATCTGCAACGATTGTTGATGACAGTCATCAACCGAACAGGTCAATGGCTTTGGGATCCATTCAACTTTCGAACGGACACTGTTCCAATCGCCATTGATCGAGAATCTCAACGCCATATCTACTGTGATCCAGAGCCAGGCACACAATATATCACGCCTTCCATCGCCTACAAGCTTTTAAGTGAAGAGGCGAACGGGCTGCGCAAATATATGATCGTCGTCGTCGATACCGCCAATCCGAGCAATATCGTCGCGGACCTGAAAACACAGCTAAATTTGACTGGCGAAGAGGTTACGAGAGTTGGAAACACTTATTACTATTCCTATATCCTTAATATTTAAAGGAGGACATCCCTATGGCAAAACTTGAATGGGATAAGACCGCGGAACGGTTTTTTGAGACCGGTGTAGACCATGGCGTCCTGTATGTTCAGAAGGCTGATGGCACCTACGACAAGGGTGTCGTGTGGAACGGCCTGACCGCGGTTACCGAGAAGCCCGATGGCGCTGAGCCGAACGACCTGTACGCCGATAATATGAAGTACGCTTCTCTGCGTTCCGCCGAGACCTACGGTGCGACCATCGAAGCTTTCATGTATCCCGACGAGTTCGCGCAGTGCGATGGTTCTGCTTCCCTGGCAACCGGTGTGTATATCGGCCAGCAGACCCGTAAGCCTTTTGGCTTCTGCTATCGGACACTGATCGGCAATGACACCGCCACCGATACTGACGACGGCTACATGCTGCACATCATCTACAACGCGACCGCTTCTCCCTCTGAGAAGAATCATGAGACCGTCAATGACAGTCCCGACGCGATGACCATGTCTTGGGACATTGACACCACGCCTGTACCCGTTGAGGGCTTTGCCAATTCCAAGCCCACAGCGACGATCACCATCGATTCCACGAAGTGCGACGCGACGAAACTACAGACCTTGCTGGATAGGCTGTATGGCACTGCCAACGGAGATTCCGAGCTGCCCTCTCCCGGTGATATCTACGACATCTTCAAGTAACCTAACTTGCAGCCCTGTCGGCTTAATCGCTGATGGGGCTGCACTATTTGCTTTTGAAAGGAGCTACCAAAAATGATCAAGAAAACGATCAAGTATTTCGATTTCGATGGAAACGAAAGAAATGAAACGTTCTATTTCAACCTGACCAAGGCTGAGTGCATGGAGATGGAACTGAGCGCCAGCGGCGGGTTGGAGAAGACCGTCCAGCGCATCGTCGAGGCCAAGGATACCAAGATGATCGTGGACACCTTCAAGGATCTGATCCTGAAGGCCTACGGCGAGAAATCCCCGGATGGCAAGTATTTCTACAAGTCCCCTGAGATTTCTGCCAAGTTCGCGGCAACTGAAGCCTACTCCGAGCTGTTCATGGAGCTGTCGAGCAATGCCGATGAGGCCAGCAGGTTCTTCAACGGCATCATTCCCCAGGTTCCTGAGGACCTGAAGAAGGCCGCGGATATGAAGAAGGCTATGATTCCGGGCTGATAACCCGGCTAACGGAGGTGCGATGAATGCTTCAGATCGTCATTCCAGAGAGAGAATTCTTCGATCAGGATAAACAGGAATTCCGCTATTTGAAGGCGCAAAAGCTGACTCTGGAGCATTCTCTCATCTCCATATCAAAGTGGGAATCAAAATGGAAGAAACCATTTTTGGATAAGGCGGATAAAACACCTGAAGAATCCGCCGACTATATACGTTGCATGACCGTTGGCAAAGAGGTTGATCCTGAGGTGCTTCAATGGATACCCCAGAGCATCTACACCCAGATCAACGAGTACATTGCTGACAGCATGACAGCGACATGGTTCAATGAAAAGAACCGAAAACCAGGTGGAGGACAGGTCGTCACTTCGGAACTCATCTACTATTGGATGATTGCGTTTCACATTCCATTAGAGTGTGAGAAGTGGCACCTGAACCGCCTACTGACGCTCATCAAGGTCTGCGAGGTCAAGAGCGCCCCGCCGAAGAAGATGAAGCGCAAAGAGATCTACTCGAGGAATGCAGCGCTGAATGCTGCGAGAAAACAGAAAATGGCAGCAAACGGGGGATTGCCTTGATTAAGATTTCACAGAAAGGCGATTTCAATAACACTGAGGGGTTCTTCAAAAGAGTGATCAAGCGGAAATACGTTGAGCTCTTTCATCAGATCGGGGAGGCCGGCGTCAAAGCGCTTCAGGAAGCCACCCCGAAGAAAACCGGAAAGACTGCCGAATCCTGGAGTTATTCGGTCGAGGAGACCAAGGACGGTCTTTCTATTTCCTGGAACAACTCCAACCGAAACGACGGCGCAAATGTCGCCATATTGATCCAGCTCGGGCATGGTACCGGATCCGGCGCTTATGTCAAGGGCGTGGACTACATCAACCCGGCACTGAAACCAGTGTTCGACACTTTCGCAAATAAAGTATGGTGGGAGGTGACGCGCAATGCCTACGGTAGATAACAAAGTCGTTCAGATGACATTTAAGAATGAACAGTTTGAACGCGGCGTTAGAGAAAGCCTTCATTCGCTGGAAGAGCTGAAGAAGGCGCTGGACCTGGATAAGTCTGCAGAGAGCTTATCGAACCTTGAAAAGATCGCCGGCTCTTTCGATATTTCAGGTATCGCCAAGGGTATCGATGACATTGCGAATCGCTTCACACTGGTTGGAAATCTTGGTCAAGAGGCTTTCCGCAGGATTTCCAGTTTTGCGCTGGATCAGGTTCACAAAGTAACCAGCGCCATAACGTCCATGCCACAGATTGGAATGGGCAAATATGAACAAAAGAATAAGGCTGTTCAGATGATACAGTCGGCCATGCCAGAGAAATCAATAGAAGAGATCGAAGCCGTCTTGGGGAAACTCAACGAATACACCGATTTAACGAGTTACGATTTCTCGACGATGGCCAATAGCATCGGCAAGTTTGTTTCGGCAGGCATAGACCTTGAAGTTGCTGAAAAAGCAATGGAGGGTATCGCCAACGAGACTGCTTCCGCAGGCGGTGAGATTGCTCAGGCGAATATTGCTATGTACAATTTCTCCCAAGCACTGGCTACCGGCTCGGTCCGCTTGATGGACTGGCACAGTATCGAGAACGCGAATTTGGCAACTAAGGAATTCAAAGAGCAGATCATAGAAACCGCGTATGAGCTTGGGGCACTCAACAAAGTTCAGGATAATGTAGGAGTTACAGCCAAAGGAAATACTGTAACATTCGAGAACTTTGCGCAAACGTTACAAGATGGATGGTTCACCAGTGACGTATTGATAAAAGTCCTTGAAAAATATGCTGACCGTGAAGAGGGTGTCGGCAAGAAGGGTTTTGAGGCTGCGAAAATTGCCATCACCTTTACTCAGGCGATGGATGCCGTAAAGGACGCCATATCCACCGGATGGATGACCAGCTTTGGATATTTGTTCGGTAATTTGGAGGAAGCGGGCGATCTATTTACCCGCATTTCCGATGCTATTATCGGCTTTGCTGAGCAAATCTACAATACCCGAAACGAGCTTCTCAAGGGATGGCACGACGGGGGAAAGGACGGCATATCCGGTTATCAGAAGGTAATCGAGGGTCTGTCCAATTCCTGGGCGGTTTTTAGCGGTGTTATTGAAGCAGCCAAAACAGCTTTTAAGAGCGTATTTGGTGCACTCAATTCCAGTGGGCTTATTGAAGCATCAAAAGCGTTTGCTGATTTTACCGGAAAGGTGAAAGAATTTTTCGGAGTATGGACCGAAGAGACACCTGAAAATTTCAGTTTCTTTAGCGGATCAGAAACGGAAGAGATCAAGCACGTTGGAAGTGGCGTATTGATACTCGCGAGGGCTTTTCGCGTTATATTTTCTATAGCTAAATCCGGTATAAATGTAATAGGTTCAGTCCTGCAAATCGTAGGCAATCTGTTCAAAATAGTTCAACCGCTTGCATCCGGTATTTTCAATGTTGCGTCTTCGATTGGGTATACGCTATCATATATCGTTGACTTAGCTTCCGCCACGTTGGCTGGAAAAGATGCACTGATTTCTTTCAGCGCTGTTCTTAGCCCTGTTTCGAATGCTTTTAAAAAGGCAGGCTCATTCCTAAACAACTTTGCTGAGACTATTCAAATAATAGTTTCATATTTGCGTTCTGGAATAGGTCTTGACGGAATAAGAAAAGTGTTTGAATACAATGGCAATCCTACTTTGAAAAAATACGGATTGTTTATTATCGACGCGCTGGAAAAGATGGGGAATATTGCGAAAGCAGTAGCTCCTGTCTTTAAGTCAATATTTGGTATAGTTACGGCTGCATTTAGTGCAATCTGGAAATTTATGTCCGGGAAGATAATGGACGGGCTAACAGCTGTCTCCAGTTTCCTCGCCAATCTTTTCGCAGACGTAAATATGGCCGAAGTGATGACGAAAGCGCTGAATGGAATTGCCACAGCTCTTAAAGTTGTTCTTGGCATTGCAGCAGGTGCTGGATATGGCGTATTTTCACTCGCAAGAGCAATCGTCAACGGCAGTGTTGCATTGTTCAACTTCGTCAAAAACAGTGAGTTCTTCCAGAACTTCCTGAAGACCGTATCAGAGAAATCGAAGCCGATTCGGGAGTTCTTCCAATCCGTTTGGGAGAGCCTGTCGTCCATATCCGGAAAGATCGGAGAGTTTAAAGGCTTCGGTGACGTATGGACAGCTTTTATGACAGCAATGCGGGACAATCCTATCGGAAAGAAATTTGTTCCGGCTATCCAGAAGGCAAGAAACCTTATTGCCGATTTCGTACAGAAAATCAAGGGCCTTGTGAATTCTGTCAAAAATGCTTTCAGTCTGCTACAGCAGTTTAAGGATCCATCAAAGGTATTGAATTTTTTGTCGCTTAGCAAAATTAAAGACGCGGGCGTAGAAAAAATTCTTGAGTTCTTTGAGAAGATCAAGAGTGTATTTGGCGGTGTGAAGGGTGCTGCTGGAGAGGCCAAATCTGCTGTCGGTGGATTTTTCAGCAATCTGATCCCAAACCTGAAGGCATTCGGCCAGAGACTCGGTGAGATGATCGGCGGGTTTTTCTCGGTGGATACATCTGGGATACAGGGACTGCCTCAAAAGTTGCTGGCACGATTGGAGGCCTTCAATCCGGTCATCGACTGGATCAAGGGCAAGTTCAGCCAGATCAAAGATTTCGTCATGGACCCTGACAAGCTGCTATCGCATGTGGTTGGCGCTTTGAAGGGAATCGGTGAGTTTATCATCAACATCTTCAAGAACGTCAATCTTGGAACGATCTGGGATACCGCGAAGACGGCGCTCGGAACGTATATCATGCTGACATTCGCAAAGTCGCTCAAGAGCTTCAGCGAATCGTTCGGCGTGCTGACCGGGGCCATTGACAAGGACGAGAAGGATGGGTTTGCGGACAAGCTGCGTAGCATCGCCATAACAATAGCTATCGTTACTGCAGCCATTGCCGGACTTGCGTTCATTCCGGCCAAGGAAGCAGCGATTGGCGTAGGCATCATGGCTATGGCACTTACCGTTGTCGCGGGAGCCATAATTGCGCTGAACAAATTTGCCCCGAATACCAAAGGATTGGGAAAGGGCATATTGTCCATGGCGTTGAGTATCGGAGCCGTTATAGGCGCGATTGCTGCTGCTGCGATTTTGGTCAAGACTGGTGGAGACCTGACCAAACCGTTGTTACTTGTTGGAGGCATAATGGCCGCGCTGGGTGTTGTGGCCTGGGCGATGAACCGATTCAGTAAAAATCAGAAGAGTGGGTCCAAGGGACAGGCTAAGACAATCCTGGCGATGTGCGCAGGGTTGATCCTTGTCGTAACTGCCATAGGTCAGATGGCTGATCTTCTAAAGAAATACTCACTTGGAGACAATAACAAGTTCATTGGCGGCGGAATGGCAACTGTTTGGGGTATGCTTATAACGTTAGGCACCATCGCAGTTCTGATGTCACATCTTGGCAAAGAAGCAAAAGACGGAAGCACGTCTCAGGGTGTCGCCACTACGATATTTGCCATGTGCAACGGAATAAGCGCAATCGTCAGAGCTGTTGGAAGTATGGCTGCACTTATGAAGCAGTACCCCGATCAAATCGGATGGGCTTATGGCATGATTGAAGGCATACTCATAACCATGGGCGCAGTCGCAGTCCTACTGGCGAAATTCAGCGGCGATATGGACTGGAAGGTCTCACTCGTATCTGCGGTGCCGATAATCGCAATGGGGTGGTTCCTCGACAAGATCACAAAAACGCTCGGTGAGGCAATCCAGAAGGTTTCCGGCGTCGATCCGAAGGTCATCGAGCAATTTCTGATCGGTGTTGGCGAGGTCATTACCGCTATGATCGGTACGGTTGCCATATTCTCGAAGATCGGAATAGGAGGCTTACTGGAAGCTGCCGGTGGCATTGTGGCACTTATGGCGGCAATCGGCGTCGGCGTGGATATCGTTGCGACATTTGCGGCGGATGCGGTTGAGAAGCTGGCCAATGCCATATGGCTCGTCGGATCAAAGTTGGCCGATTTCAGTGACTTCACGTCAAGAATCGATGCTGAAAAGATCGAAGTGGCTATGACCGTTCTCACAAACACGATACTTCCTTCGATTACAACGATGGCCAACTACACATCGGCTATACAGGCAGGCGTCGGTGCGGCGGCCAATATATGGCTGTTCGGTGAGGCGCTTGGATTGTTCCAGAGATCGATAAGCGGAATAACTGTTGATACTGGTGCGGCCATAAAGAAGCTGCCCGAGGATGTTAAAGCGGCTATCGACGGAATCAATGCCATACAAGGCGTAAATGAAGCCATTGACGTTCTGTACAATCTCGGTGGAGCGCTCAACCTGTACTATAACAATCTGGCGCAGGCAGCTTCCGGAGAAACAGTCACTGATGATTCCGGAAACTTTGACATAACGAAGGCTAATCAGGCGTTCAACGATCTTGCTGAGTTGACCTTGGATGACGAAACACTTGCCAAGATTAAGGGTTATGCTACCGGTGGAACGAACGATCTCAACAAGTTCTCCAACGGAATAGCGAATCTCGGAACCGCCTTGAAGTCATACGGCAACAACATCAGTACGATAAATGAGGAGAAAGTCAATAAAGCTAACGAGATTCTTGAGAACATGAAGGACCTCGACAGCTACCTCAATCCTGTTGGTGAAGTGAATTATGACATTCTGAGCGGAAAGAGGACCAGCATCTCTGAGTTTGGCCTTGATATTGCTGCCTTGGGTGACGCCCTTGGAAAGTATGGAGACAGTGTATCTGGATTGAATCCTGGTAAGATCATTATGTCGAGTGTCGTTATAGATACAGTCGCCAAGATATTCAAGGATCTTCCAGAAACTGGTGGTTTGTGGCAACTGGTATCCGGCGAAAAGAAGCTTGGCGATTTTGCTTCAAACATGAGCAGTCTTGGCGACGGCCTGGCAAACTACGCTAATAAAGTTTCTGGCGCCGACTTTACCAATGTTGAGGCGTCGGTCGGTCCGATATCAGCACTCGCTTCGGCTCAGAGCGTGATCCAGAAAAACGGTGGTATTGCTTCCGTGCTGGCAGGATCTTCTGACCTTGGTCAGCTCGGAACAGGACTTGTCGGCCTTGGAGATTCGCTGGTTCAATTCGCAACCGCTGATAAGGGTATTAAAACGCTCAAAGAGGCGGACTTCACCAAGATCGCACAGGCCATTGATCCGATCAAGAAGCTTGCCCAAGCTCAGAGTATTCTGCAGAATGAAGGTGGATGGACTGAATTTCTGACAGGCTCTTCCAACCTTGGAAATCTGGGAACGGGTCTTGAGAACTTCGCTTCGCATTTGATCACATTCAATAATACCATAAAAGATTTCGATTTCAATGATGAAAAATTCACTTCAGCTATGGATTTGCTTAAGCGTGTCGTCTCTTTGCAGCAGATCGTTCAAAATGGAGATGCGGAATACGACTTTGCAAACGCAGGTCGCAATCTGTCGACATTGTTTGCAACGATCGCCACGTCGATAACCGACGACACGCAAATTGTCGATGCCATTGATGGAGCGATCCAGAGCATCAACACCGTTATTCAAACCAATGCTGTCGACCCGGCAACGACATGGGGCGGGGATTTGGTTACGAATTTTGCGACGGGCATGCAAAATAATGCATCTGTTGCTGAGAAGGCGGCCATTGCTATCGCCAACATTATAAGGTCATATTTGCATTTCTCGCAGCCTGATAAGGGACCGTTGGCAGATGCTGATACCTATGGCGGCGATTTCATGGACACTTTCGCTGGCGGAATGCTTGACAATTTGGGGACTGTAAAAGACGCTGTCAGTGGTGTTGCTTCTACTGTGCGCGACACACTTGGCGAAACGGCCTCAAACGCACTCTCCAATCTTATAGATGGAACGGTGCAGAGCTCTGAACAGAGCTTCATGGGAAAGCTAAAAGCCGGCTTCTCTCAGGCGCTTAGCAGCGTATTTGGGGAGACTGAAAACCCGGTCATCACACCGGTGCTGGATCTGACCAATGTCGACGAAGGCGTCAGCCAGATTTCAAATAAGCTCAATGGAAGCTCCATAGGCGTCGGAACAAATCTGGCCGCCAATGTGGCTTCCGGAAATGGCACGACGATCATTCAAGGCGGAACGTTTGATGTTCCGGATCATTCTCCGGAGATCATATCGGCTATCCAGAATCTTGGCGATCGAATTGTTTCACTTGAGAGCCAGACCGTATCCATCATGTCGAATCTAAGGGTCGTCATGAATACCAAGGCACTTGTCGGGCAGATTGCTCCTGAGATGGACCGAGTGCTTGGCAATTACGCAAATCGAATGTGAAAGGGGGAATGAGATGTGTATCATTCGATAACCATAGGAACTAAAAATACCTGGACGGATTGGCATCTCATTCCCACTGTGAGACCATTTGTAACATTGCCAACAGTCAATGAAAAGGTTGTAGAGATACCGGGAAGGAATGGTGTTATTGATTTAACTACATTCCTAACCAATTCTCCTACATATGGGAACCGGAAAGGATCCTGGGAGTTTTACATTGCTAATCCATATTTTCTGTATTCAGACAAACGTTTCATCGCTAATGCCACCAATTGGAGTGATTGGTCAACCGCTTATCGCACAATTGCAAGCTATTGCAATGGCAAACAAAGATCCGTGGTGCTCGAAGACGATCCTGGGTATTCTTATTATGGGCGTCTTAGAGTTTCTTTTACTCCGGACGCAAGTTATTCGAAAATCGTAATTAACTATGATCTGGAACCATATAAGACAAAAACGTCGGATAACACGAAGTCGTTTGACTAAATCAAAATGGAAGTAAAAGGGGAGGTGTGCGTATGACCGTATTCAAGATTTACATCAACGGTATTTCTGATGGCAACCTGATTTTCAGATCTGATGTTTCAACGGCATTGACCGGATATGGGGATACCATACTCTCCCCTAAACTAAAAAAAGAAACAAATAAAGCGGATAGTTTTGAATTCATGATACTGCCATCTCACGAGCAGTACGACTCATTCAAAAAGAAGAAAACATTCGTATTTCTTACAAGAGATGACAAATGCATTTTTAGAGGAAGAGTGTCGGATGTAAAGACTGACATTTACAAACAGCGTACAATCACTTGCGAGGGCGATTTAGCTTTTTTGGCTGACAGCATACAACCTCCGAATAAGAAAAACGAAACATCCTCTGTCGGATCGACAAAGAAAAAGAAAAATGCGACTGTCTATTCTACAGATGGCGGTCGAACTTATACGGTTGTCAATAATAAGGACACCCTAAAGATGACCCCCGAGACGTACTTTCGAACCTGCATTGACGTACACAACGGGCAGATGACCAACAGCATTAAGAATTTTACGGTTGGCTCTGTCACCGTGACAGGAAAAGGCACAAACGAGTATTTCGAAAGGACGTCTTATCAGGATACAAGCAGCGTAATCAGCTCTGACCTATTATCGGTATACGGCGGTGTGCTGCGAACAAGATATGAAAATGGGCAAGCCTATATCGATTGGCTTGATGCATATACAGAAACAAACAGTCAGGAAATTCGGTTCGGCGTCAATATGATCGATCTGGACCAGGAGCCGCCTACCGATGAAATCTGGTCTGTGCTTTTGCCTACAGGAGAAGAAAATTGCACGATAGAGTCAAAGAACAACGGGAGTAAGTTCCTTGAAAACTCAGACGCGATCGAACAATATGGGTACATTGTTCATCATCACGCTTTCAGCAATGTCAAGAAGGCAGACGAGCTGCTCACAAAGGCTCAAAAATATATGAGCACTCACTGCAAGATCTTTCCCAACAATCTTGTTATAAAAGCTATAGATTTACAGCTTATTGGCGAATCGACTGATCCGCTTGAGCTTGGCGATAAAATCAAAGTTGTCTCATCTCCGCATGGACTGAATAAGACGATGGCTTGTATCGCCATGGAGCTGGACATTTACAATCCTGAAAACAACAGCTATACAATAGGTACTATTTTGCCGCCTGACAAGGAGAAGAAAAAAGAGCCTCTCAGCGAGAAGCACAAGAATTCCCATGGCTCTTCATCCAGAGGTATAGCCAACAATGCCAATGCCATATCCGGATTGCAGAACGATGTCAACGTCAATGCTAACAACATCAACGTCAATGCCGAAAACATCGCAGTCAATGCGCTGAACATTGCCGTCAATGCCGAAAACATCGCGGTTGTGGCGAAGAACATATCGATCGCAGCTGAGACGATCGACATCAAGGCTCAGGAGATCACGGCAACTTTTGGCGAAGAGACAGACGAGCTTTATGGTCATATCACAACTTCTGCTGAAGGTATCAAGACTGAGTTTCATGACAATACTACCGGGTTGAGCAGTTATTTTACTCAGGAAGCCGGGAAGGTAACCCAAGAAATCAGGAACACAAAAACTGATGTCTTTACTAAGATAACACAAACTGAGACTTCAATAACCACATCGTTTCACAATATAATTTATGGAGAAGATGGCAATAGTGGCATAGTTGGAGACTACAAGAGAGAGATCACCGACACTGCCGCTGGAACGGTAGACAGGATGGAAGCGACCCTTTATGGTAGAAATGCTGACGGGTCCATTAATTATGACAATCCTACCGGCTTTTATAAAAGAGTTAGAGATGATTCAGTTGACCATTCTGTCGACAGTTTTCATAAAGAATTGTATGGAGAAGGCGGGACTGCCGAAAATCCAAAAGGCGGAAGCACATTTGATGCGGTCTATACAAAAACATCGCAGCTGAATCAAGCATATTTTAAGCAAACTTTATACGGTGACGGGGGTTCTGCAACAGACCCGAAAGAAAACACAGTTCTATACGCTGTTTACAATCAATCTGCAGCCGCATGGAGCAACGCCCTTTGGGGTAATGGAACAAAGGATAACCCTGCTTCAGGTTCGATTCTTTATGGAACAAATCAAGAAATCGGAGCTCGAGTTAAACAAGGAGATGTAGAATCTGGCTTCAAAATAACTGGGACAAATTTATCTCTATTTTCTAAAACAATATCACTTAGTGGTTTTGTAACCGTTGATAAACTTAGTGCTGTCGATGGCAATATAACGAACCTGGTTAATGGCACTACAACGGCAGCATATCTGTTAGCGACAAAAATGAAAGTCTCTACAGGAAATTTTTATATTGGCGATAGCAACAATAAATCAGGAAAGTTTTATTATCACGGAACAGAGTATTACGATGTAACAATATCCATGCCGAATGTAGGCGAGGCGAATGGCTTCTTAGGATGGGTCTATAAAGGCGGAAATTATCTAACAACTCTGAATCTGGCGCACAGTCATTCCGTTACAACCAACAGCGATGGCACGATCACGCTTGGCGGAACAGTTGCGACTAACGCGACGAACCGGTCTTTTAATATTGCCGACACTAAAACATATAAGGACGGTGTGTCGGCAGTTGTTATTACGTCCTTAAACAAAGATCCATCGGCAAGCGTAACATATGACAGCGAAAATAATAAATACACTGTTCCACTCAAAGCTGTGGCATCAAATTCCAATTCCAAGACGGCGAATTATACATTCTTTGCTACGGATGCTTATAACACTGGCCTTACCGATGGAGCTCCAAATGACAGCACCTGGAGTATTCCGAATTGGTCAAGTGAAAAAAATTGGCAACTTGTTGCCGTTGCGGATGACGGTGATGGTGTTCGTGACTGTGCTACTTTTAGGGTACAGTTCAATGACAATAAGGGTGAAACTCATACACATACCTTTGCCAAGATTCCATGCTGGGATGTGTATGATTATGGCGTCAATTCAGTCACAATCACAAGCCTAAATAAAGACCCAGATGCAAGCGTTAGTTACGATACAGATAATAATAAATACACTGTTCCACTCAAAGCTGTGGCATCGAATTCCAATTCCAAGACGGCGAATTATGCATTCTTTGCTACGGATGCCTATAATGCCGGGCAATCTGCTGGCGTCAATTCTGTTACAATCACAAGCCTAAATAAAGACCCAGATGCAAGCGTTAGTTACGATGAAGCGAATAATAAATACACTGTTCCACTTAAAGCCGTAGCATCAAATTCCAATTCCAAGACGGCGAATTATGCATTCTTTGCTACGGATGCCTATAATGCCGGGCAATCTGACGAGAGTATTGACACTTCGTCATGGTCTATTCCACAGTTTTCGGACGCATACCCGCGCCAGATGGTGGCGGTTGCCGATGACAACGATGGAGTAAGGGACTGTGTGACCTTTAAAGTAACGGCCAACAAAAGCGGAGGCGGTACAGTCACACACACGTTCAGGGATGTTCCATGCTGGGATGTGTATAATAACGGGCGTGATTCTGTAACCATTACAAGTTTGAACAAGGACCCTGGTGCGAGCGTAAGTTACAGTGCAACAAGTGTGAGATACACTGTTCCGCTCAAAGCAGTGGCGTCAAATGGCAACTCAAAGACTGAAAACTATACGTTTTATGCTACGGATGCTTATAATGCAGGATTTTTAGATGGAGAGAATTATGTCGCAAACAGCATTTCATGCAATACAGTTAGGGTTTATGCTGATGGAACAGCCAGAGTCTGGGTTCATTATAATTATGAAGGATCTGACAAAACTAAGACCATAGATATTCCGGCATCTGGAGTAACTGACCTACATTCATAAAAGGAGGAAATGTCACATGAATCTCTCAACCAAACATGACATCATCAACGACGCGGTGATCAAGCTCAACGAGCTGGCTGACGCGAGGGGTGCTGAAAAATGTGTGCTCATTATCACGCTTATTCAGAACTTGAATGAACTCGGCCGGATGATTAAGGAGGAGGACGCCAAGAACGACGCGGCGATCCTTGCTCTGACTGAGAAGGTCAGCAAGCTGGAGAAGAAGGAGGGCAGTGACGATGGCGATACTGACACTGAGTGATGGCACTGAATACGCTCTTGACTGGTGCAATGCCGACAAAGGCATATTCAACATCAATATTGAAACCGATCAGAGTTTCATCGAGCTTGCCGTAAAATTCGGAGATCGTCAGCTGACGAACCGCATTACAGCGACATACAATGATGAGCTGCAGAAAGTGTATGAGGGCTATACCGAGCTACGTACCATTCAGTTCGACATGTGGTCGACCGGCACTGTTCTCATCACATTGCTGCTTCCAGAAAAGACACTGGCTGCGTAGGTGACGCATTATGTTCATACCGTTGAACATCAATCCGAACCGGTGGTCAGCGGACGATTGTACGGTACGAGCCATATCGATTGCAACCGATCGATCGTGGGATGAGGTTTACATCCATCTGTGCCTGGAAGGTTTTATCATCAAGAATATGCCTTCTGTGAACCACGTATGGGGAACCTACCTGCAATCGATCGGTTTTGTTCGATATCTGTTACCGAGAGATTGTCCGAATTGCTACACGGTTCGGGATTTCTGCAGAGAAAATCAAAATGGAACATTCATACTTGCCACCGGATCCCATGTCATCTGCGCCATAGACGGCAATTACTATGACGCATGGGACAGCGGTGACGAGGTGCTTGATTCCGTATGGAGGAGGGAAACGTAATGCAAGGCAATATGGGATATGGGAACAATCGAGGCTATGGCTCAAATGGATTTATGGAGAACGGCATGGGAACCGGCAATAACAACTGGAGCAACGGATGGAACGGAACCGGAATGAATACACCCCAGACGCCGGTTCAACCCCAACCGCAACCGGCCAGACAGCCTGATGCGAAGATCATCGTTAACGGACGTGCTGCTGCTGACGCCTATCCGATGCCCCAAGGATCGACTACAGTCTATCTGTGGGACAGAAGCGGAGAGCGCATGTTCGTCAAGACCTACGACAGCAATGGGTATCCGTGCGTAACCGAGGACTACGACCTGACACCGCACGTCGACCCCGAACCGGCCTACGTCACCAAGGAGGACATTCGCGAAATGATTCGGGAAGCACTCAGTGAGCTGTCCATTCCGAATCCAGATCAGTTCGCAACTAAGCGCGATCTTGAGAAAGCATTTTCAAGGAACATACCCAATAAAAGGGAGAAGGTGAACCGAAATGATGGGGATGCCTAATCGCGGCGGTGGAAACCCGATGCAGCGAATGATGCAGATGATGACCATGCTGCCTAAATTCATGCAAGACCCTGTAGGGGCGATGATGAGCTGCGGATTAAATGTTCCAAACAACATTCAGGGAAATCCACAAGCCATATCGAATTTCCTGCTCAATTCCGGCCAGATGACTCAGGAGCAATATGATGCAGTCGCTCCGCTTGCCAATATGGCACAAAGTTTCTTTGGTAGAAAGTCCTGAGAGTGCACGCTCGGGACTTTTTATTTATGCTGTTTTGGTTGATCTTAGTGTGCATAAGACAATTCAAAATGGCAGGGTAGACCCAAATTTTTTGTAAAGGAGACTTGCAATCATGGTAACTATGGAAAGCCAGAACCCGAATCCTTCTGTGAATGTGTATCCCGGTAACAACGGCGGCGGCTTCGGTGACATGTTCAGCGGCATGGGCGGAGGAGCCATTTTCTTTTGGCTGATCCTGTTCTTCTTCATGATGATGTTCATGGGGTGGGGCAACAACGGCAACAACGGAAATGGTAATTACAACGGCGGCGTACAGTACGTGCCCTATCCGATGTACGGTCCCGGTGGCTTTGGCGGTGGTTATTCCGCTGCTGATGCCGTTCGCCAGGGCTTCGACCAGTCTGCCATCATCAACGGCATCAACGGCGTGCAGATGAGCATGCAGAACGGTTTCAACAACGCTGAAGTGAGCCGGTGCAACCAGCAGCAGAATCTGCTCGGCGTGCTGCAGAATCAGTCTATGGCGCTGCAGAACTGTTGCTGCGAGAACCGCGCTGCGATCGCCGGCGTGAACTATAACATCGCGACCGAGGCCTGCAATGACCGCGCCGCCGTGAAGGACGCCCTGTACCAGCTGACTACCCAGAACAACGCCAACATGAACGCCATGGCGACGATGTTCAACAACGGTATTCAGAATCTGAAGGACGAGTTCTGCCAGCTGCGCCTGGATTCCAAGGACCAGCGGATCGCTGAGCTTGAACGTCAGCTTACGGCTTCCCAGACCGCCGGATTGGTGAATCAGTCCCGCGACGCGATCATTGCCAACAACGACCTGCAGACTGCCGCGCTGAAGCAGTACCTGGCTCCCACCCCGAGGCCGGCTTACATCGTGCAGAACCCCAACTGCTGCGCACAGAACTATAATCGCTGCTGCGGGCAGTAATCCGGGAGGTGTACACAATGGCTGAATATAGCGCAAATGCTGTTCAGACTGTACAGCCTAACGGATTCGCCGTGTTCACCGCCACCGTGGTTCCCTGTGACCGCGGTCTGATCGGCCACAGCGATGAAACCCCCATCTTCTCTCTCGACGGATGGCGTCCGAACAGCGGGTGCTGCTGCAATCGCAACAAACCCACGCTGTACGATGTGAAACTCGGAATGAACGTGGCACTGGCTGAAGGAGCCACTGTCGCGCCCATTGCCGTGGCGATCACCGTAGACGGCGCAGCTTATCCGCTTTCCGAGATGGACTCCACGCCCGCCGCTGTGGGCGAATTCAACCATATCGGAAATGACCTTGCCCTGCCGATTCTCAGGAATTGCTGCCAGTCGGTTACCGTGCAGAATCTCTCCACGCAGCCGATTGACATCAAGAACCTGGTAATCAAGTTCGGCAGGCCGGATCTGAACAGCAATGCCAATTGCTACTACTAAGAGAGAGGAGGCAATCAAAATGGGAGAACAGTGTATGAAAGAAAATGCGGCATTCCAGCAGGACTATGACAAGATGTTCGCAAAGGGCGCATGGAACCCGCAGGAAATTTCCATGATGAAGGACCTCAAGAAGCTCATCTACTACAACCTGGCCATCGACTCCATGGAGAACGGTCAGGGTCATCCTGGTGAGGGGCATCTTCCTGAGATGAGCTATGCCCGTGGACGCAACGGCATGGGTCAGTTTACCTCCGGGGACAACTGGGACAACCGCAGCGGACACCATCCCTATTACCCGGATATGGGCGGCGGGATGTACTACGACGGCATGAACGACCGCTCCGGACGCCGTTACTACGACAGCGAGAAGGAGAAGGCCATTCACCAGCTCCATCACATGATGGACAACACTGATGACCCGGCACGCAAGAGTGCGATCAACTTTGCGCTCAAGATGATCGAGCCGCAGTAACCAATCTCAAAGGACCTGCCTGGAGCAATCTGGGCGGGTCCCTATTCTATGCAGGGAGTGAACGCACATGTCCAACATACTGGTGACAATTCTTTGCGCGTTGCTTGCTTCCGCGGGCTTTTGGGGGTTGGTTACCAAGCTTGTGGACAAGAAGAGTGCGAAGAGCAAGATGATACTCGGCCTGGGGTACAACGCCATTCGAGCGGCTTGCCTTGAGTATATCAATCGGGGCAACATTACCCAGGGCGAATATGAAGACCTCTACAAATATCTGTACAAGCCGTACAAGGATATGGGAGGCAACGGCTCGGCGGAGCGATTGATGCGAGAGGTGGACAAGCTGCCGATCGTGCCGGAGAACCACTGAGCTTTCTTTTGAAAGGAGTAAATCAAAATGGTACTCAGCAATAAAGTGTATGACACACTGAAATGGGTTGCACAGTATCTTCTTCCGGCGCTGGCTACGCTGTGGATCACGCTGGCGAAGGTGTGGAATCTACCTTATGGCACCGAGATCGGTGCGACCATCACTGGCATTGACCTGTTCCTTGGCGCGATCCTGGGAATCAGCAGCCAGAACTACAAGGGCGACGGCACGATGACCGTCGATACCTCCGATGAGACCAAGGACGTATACAGCCTTGAGCTCAACGTGCCGGCAGAAGAGCTGGCTAACAAGGAAACCATAACCTTCAAGGTAAACAAGAAGTAAAGGCGGTGACGATATGGCCAATGTCAATTATGAAACCAGTCAAATCAAATCGGCCATATACGGCGAGGAAGTTCGCGACGCCATCATCAGCGCGCTTTTGAAGGTCGCCAAGGATGCGACGGACACGTCCCAGCTTGTCGACGAGTTCGAAGCTCAGCTCAGTGAAAGGATTCGCCAGAACACCGCGACGCTTTCCATCAAGGGCGACGACCTGTACTTCAATGAGGAAGAATCCCTTCTATATTTGATGTGCGATGGCCAGCCCATTGGCAGCGGCGTTGCTGTGTCTGCTGCAGGTGGCGGCGGAGGCGGTGGCGGCGGTGGCCAGTATTTCTTCAGGCCCACGCTTGTCAACGATCTGCCAGACCGTAACGTGATTGCAGTTGAAGGAAAGCCCGTTGAGCTGAAGTTCACTTACGCTTCAATCGATGACACCGGCGCTGACGATGGAAATGGCATTGGCCGTATTGTCGTCGGTAATCAAACAAGGAAAACATTCAGTGCTCTGCAAGGAAGCAACACTGTTGATGTAACTGATATATTGGGGGTTGGCGAGAACCGTATCGCCGTCAAGGTTGAGAACTCCGAAGGTACTGTCCGAGTGCTGAACTACGTGATCAACGTCCTGACTTTGTCATTGACCACGACTACGCCTGAAATCATGGACTGCCATGGCGCTGCCACGGTATATTACACGGTGACGGGTTCCGGCGACAAGGTCGTTCACTTCATACTGGACGGCACTGAGATTGGCAGTGAGATCGTCGCGAGTTCCGGTCGAAGCCGTTCATATATCATCGATCCCCAAAGACATGGCGACCATATTCTCGAGATCTACGCGGAGACGGACAACGGAGACGTCCATTTGGAAAGCGATCGACTGCGGCTGGCCCTGTATTGGGTTGGTAACGAGACCACTCCAATTATCTCGACCCCGTTCAACCAGACCGAAGCGGTTGAGGGCGACACGATCCGCATACCCTACGCGGTGTACGACCCTTCCAACGAGTTGGCTACTGTAACGCTGTCTGTCATTGACGGCAACGGCGAAGTGTACAGCAGCAACACCATTACCAAGGACCGTTCGGCAAGCGACCCGTGGATCGTCAATGACTTCCCCTACGGCAATATCACATTCCGTATCACCTGCAGGGATATCGTCAAGAACATTCCTGTGAGTGTCGAGCACTACGTATTCCCGATCAGCAGGGTCACCGACTCTCTGGTGCTTGAGTTCACACCCAACGGCCGATCTAATCTGGAAAGTAATCCGGCGACCTGGGAGTACAACGGCATCGAGGCGACGTTTAATGGATTCAGCTGGTCCGAAGCGGACGGTTGGCTCCACGACGAAAACGACGCTCCAATACTGAGGTTCCTGCCCGGTGACACGATGGAGATCGACTTCAAGCCGTTTGAGAACGATATCGTGAACTCAGGCTATACGATCGAGATCGAGATGGCCACGAGGGACGTCCGTGACTTCAACAGCATCGTCATCGGATGTCTCAGCGAGGGCAAGGGCTTCACGATCGGATCCCAGAAGGCGTTGCTGAGCTCCGAGCAGAACTCTGTTTCAATGCTGTTCAGGGAGGATTCCCACATTCGAATCACCTTTGTCGTCGAGCAGAAAGCCAAGACGCGGATGATCTATATCTACATCAACGGCATCATGTGCGGCATCACGCAATATGCTCTGAACGATAGCTTCATACAGAGGACGCCTGAGAAAATCAAAATAGGTACCTCTTCCTGTGGACTGGACCTGTACGGCATGCATTTCTACGGCAAGGAGTTGAGCAGAAATGAGCAGCTTGACAATCTGATCTGCGACAAACCTACTCTGAGAGAACGGCAGCAGGAGTACAACAAGAACAATATCCTTGGGCTTGACGAGTCGGTATCCATCGACAAGCTGCCGATCGACCTTCCGACGATGGTCATTTCCTGCGGCGAGCTTCCGCAGTTCAAGGGCGACGCCAAGACCGCAACCGTGACGTTTATCGACCCGTCTGACCGCAGCAAGAGCTTCGTGGCCAGCAACGCTTCAGTGGACGTACAGGGCACGACATCTTCACAGTACCCGACGAAGAACTACACCATCGACTGCGTTTCTGGGTTCAACAACAACGGCACCTATTCCGAGAAGTACCAGCTCAGGCCCGGTGATATTCCTGTATCGCTGTTCTGCATCAAGGTCGACTATGCTTCTTCGGAAGGCGTGAACAACGTCGGTCTGGTTCAGCTGTACGAGGATATTTGTAAGGAGCAGGGTTGGCTGACACCTCCCCAGCAGGAGAATCCAGCCGTACGTCAGGGCATTGCAGGAAGACCTATTGCGCTGTTCTGGCACGACACGATCCACAATGAGACGGTGTTCCTGAGTAAGGCCAACTTTAACAACGACAAGGACACTGCTGTGACATTCGGTTTTGACCAGTATCCCGATGCAGAGTGCTGGGATTTCAGAAACAACACCAGCGACAGGACCCTGTGGAAATCGGATGACTTCTCGAACGTGTCTGAGTGGGAGACCGACCTGAAGGCCATCTATCCCAAGAAGAATAGAAACACCACGAACCTCAAGCGGGTTTTTACGTTCGTCTCCTCGCACAATACCGAGAACTGTGAGACCGAGGAAGAAAGGCAGGAGATGCTTGCCGACTTCAAGGCTCACTTTGGAGAGTATTTTGCGACGAACAACCTGCTGTTCTACTATCTGTTCACCGAGTTCTTCCTTATGATCGACTCGAGGGCGAAGAACATCCATCTTGCGACCTATGACGGGTTGCATTGGTATGCGCTGCCCTACGATATGGATACGGCGCTTGGCATAAAACTATCTGTGCCAAGGATAAAAAACCATTTCTAATATACGGCGAAACTCCGATGGGACGGACAACGCCTTGGAAGGTATACAGCATACCGCCAACAACGACTGAACGAAATGGGGCTGCTATTTGCGGCTGTGTAACAGTCTGACCTCGCGTATATTCCCAATAAAGCAATTAAGCGCGAGAGGGACGGTCAAGTGTAAAGACACTTTAAAGAAGCACCGTCCCCGCCCGGTCAAACGTATGCCGGGTCATAAAAGTAACAGAAGTGCGATAACGACGGCAAGTTGGTGTTCGACTATCATCTGGAGGACACCGACAGCGTCGACGGCGACAAGGTCTACAACGGACAGTATTCTGTGCTGTTCAACAACATTCGCATGGCTTTTGCAGACGAGCTGAAGGCCATGTACACGCGGATTCGTTCCGGACAGATATTCAACTTTGAAACTGTCAATCAGCGGTTCATAGACCATCAGGCAGTGTGGCCACCGAGGTTGTGGAATGAGGACGCCTACAACAAATACATCGGACCATTCCTGGATACCGGCTACAATAAGCTTGACATGCTTCAAGGTGACAAGGGATCCCAGCGCGAATGGTGGCTGTACGGCTCGTTCAAGTATCACGATTCAAAATATGATGCAGGAGACGCAGCGAAGAACGTCATTAAATTCCGTGCGTATACTGACGATGCCCATCCTATTTCCGAGCA
>Ga0326513_10001014_pt1 | contig 23038 bp, 36 predicted proteins | sample 2_2465_0518_D_FD_203654 | JGI IMG/M metagenome (GOLD analysis project Ga0326513, IMG submission 203654) | Bovine rumen microbial communities from UC Davis, California, United States - 2_2465_0518 | ecosystem: Host-associated > Mammals > Digestive system > Stomach > Rumen | place: USA... | reverse complement strand
GTAGAGAAAGTAATTGATGGGCCTTGACAGTTTGAATACCATTGGAAAATTTTATCTCGTAGACCAGATTGAGATGGCAACAAGCTTACAAAGGTGTAAAAGTCGGCACGAGTTGGAGACAAACATATATTATTGGTTTCAGTTTTGTCACCAATACAAGTGATTACGACGATGGGATGGCTTCTGTACCCGTTGAAAATTCAGAAAGCGAAAATCTTTAGATGATTATGTACAAGAATGTGGCGCATGTTCCGATTGATAGTCCTGTGATGTTTAATCTGAGGGATTATAACTACAACTGTTACAGTATTGGTAACGATTTTAATTGATAAAATAAAATGAAATGGCAAATGAAACACCTCTTGACAACATTGACAATGAGAAACCTCTAGTAACTGAGGAACAAATCCTTAATGAGCTAAAGGATATGGCATATTGAGCACCAGATAAACTACACTTTATAATCAAAGCACGTAGTAATATAGTTGAGGTGCTAGTATGAGAAAGCTTAGCATACAAAATTAATCTTAATATGTATAAGAAATTGATAGCTGAATGTATGGAAGATGAAATTGATTATCCGTTTAAAAATTTGTAGCTTTATATTATTTATCTATAAAGATGTGAGCAACAGAATGATTTATGGAATACCAAATAGAGAAGTTAAAAGAAGAAAATAAAAAGCTGAGAGATTATGCAGATAACTTAGATAGTGAAAATGATAATCAAGCAATAGAAATAGAAGAACTGAAAAAAGAAAATAAAGAACTGAAAGAAATAATAAAAGACCACCAATTCTATGAGGAGAAATTAGAACATAGAATTATAGAGTTTGAGGAATTATTACATTGAGAGTAATCAGACTTTTATAACTTAATTTAAACCTTTTATATCTTAAATAAAAATCTGAATGAAATTCAAATTACATTACACTCACAATTTTGGTAAGTATAAAGATATAGAAGTAAATACTCTTGAAGAATTATTAAAACTTGTAGAGGAAAAAGATTATGAAATTATAATTGGCAAAAATTCAGAGTGACAATGGAGATTGGAAGTATATGATGATTATAGAGAGTAATCAGACTTTTATATTATTTACCTATGGAGAGAATGACAGAATTTACAGATGATATGAAATATATTATAGATTTAGAAGAAGAAAATAAAGTAATTAAAGAAGAAAAGGAAATGCTAATTAGACAAAACACATTGTTACAAGAGAGTAATAAAAAGCTGAAAGAAACAATAAAAGACCACCAATTATACGAGAAAAAATTAGAACATAGAATTGTAGAGTTTGAGGAATTATTACATTGAGAGTAATCAGACTTTTATATTATTACTTTATACAAATGACAAAAATTCACTATTGAACTTGGGAAGATTATGAGAACTGTAAAGTCTCATTTAGAACGGCTCAGAGGAGCAAGCCCAGATATAATTATCGTCGAGAGGAAGATGAAGACTGAGAGTTAGTAGAATATACTACTCCAAGAAGAATGACAAATACTTGGGCCAAACTACAGGAAGAATTTAATACGTGGAACAAAAGCAGATACAGACACGACACTATTTATTTCATTATATAATAAAAACACAATGCCAGGAAGAGAACAGCTAGTACATTTGGTCTGAAGAAATAAGGCCAGACAGTTTGCTACTACCAGCGAAGTGCCTATCGCTAAATGTAGGCAATGCTTATTTAAAAACCTATGCCTTGAGAATGAGCCAAATCCAGTGATACGTAGATTAGTATTGGATGAGGAAATAACTCAGTCTGACGTTGACAGATATGAGGCAATGAGGGACTGTGGCTTTTAGCAACCATTTTATATTATTATTTATACACCTATGAAAAACCCAGAAAAAAACACGTGTCCTGTAGAGGATGCTATTAAAAACCTTGTCCTTGATATAAATGATATAGACGAGGACTTGGAATATTTGTATGATAGAATTGAATGTTTACACGATAGATTAGATGAGCACGCAAAGTACATTGATGCTGTCTTTGATGACACTAATGATGCTTGGTGAGTTGCCGTCAACACAGAAACAAAACTAAACAAAAATTTGCCTTGGCTATGGATAGCTGTTGGATTAGAGGCAATTGTTATAGTTTTACAACTGTTTAATATAATCTAATGATAGACGATAAAAGAATTAACCCTCCTTATTATAAGTGGTTAAAAGATATAGTCTGAATTGAAACTATTGATATAACTAGACATATGTGATTTAATTTGTGAAATGCACTAAAGTACATTCTAAGGTCTTGAAGAAAAGCCGAACAGGGGTTGAGTGACATAGAAAAGGAAATAGAAGATTTAACAAAGGCAATCCGATATATCAATGATTATATCAATAGCATTCTCATTCCTATGAGAGACAAGACTTTGGAGCCCCCAGCCAACGATAAGTAAAGAAGGGAGGAGTAGTGTAGTCGGCACCATAGTATCTACGTTGGGTAGAGTGTGGGAAGGTTTAGATTTTTAACCAATATATGAGACGACTTAAAATACTAATAGCTGTAATGTTGATTATGCTAATGTTCTTATTAGGGTATGGACATTCAAAAGCTTGAGACATTGAAATGGTTATGGAACCAGTGGGGACAGGTAGTGTGAATACATGAACTGTTGCTACAGGGAACATAACAACAGGTGTAAACCTAACTGGTGAAGAAACTACTATTTACACACGAGAAATGACAGCAAGGGAACTTGCTATTAAGGTAAATAAGGTAGTGGGGAACTATGACATAAGTTATGCTATAGTTAATGAATGTGCATCGCAAGTAGATGATTACAAGCAATGTATTAAAAACGTTATTTGAGTATCCAATGCTGAGAGTTGAATATTCAAAGCAGCGATGAAGCCATCCAATAATTGATTTGGTTTAATGTATAAATGAAAGAAGAGAAGATTTAGTTCTGTTCAAGAGTGAATACACGTTTGGGTTTCATTGTACAAGAAGAATTGATGGGGTAAAAGAAGAACTGGGCAAGATTGGCTCAGAGGAAAATACTGCGCTAGTGCTTGTACTAACCGAGTTAAGTTGTACAACAGTGCAATAAATAAATTAGGGCCATTAGATTAGCCCAAGAGACTACACTACTCCTTAAAAAAGTCTTGAAATTAAGTAGAAAATATATATATTAACGCTGTTATTTTATTTATATAAATAACGAGATGGAGAGTAATGAACGGAAGAGCCTTACGTTAAGTCAAACTCTATCCAAGCTTAGACATTTAGCTAAAGACAATGGGCTTGAATGGAAAGATGAACTAGATGCAGACTTTTCTAGTGAGGTTGAGTTTCTTCTAGGGAGCAGAGGTTGGTGGCTGCTGTGCCACTTAGAGAAGGATTATCCATTCTCAATTAGATATAGGCTCATATGAAGAAGAAGCTATGAGAAAGTTAAGCCTAATCGTTTTATGGATGTAGCGATAGAGATGCTTTATCATTAACATTTATAGCCATGGGAATAAATCCATACATGTCTGTGAACGGGTACACTGTAGTGTATGACCGCTGAAAGATTAGGATAATAACAAAAGAGAAGCTTGACGTTTGGGATTGAACTATTCTTCTACCAAAGACTTTAATACAGTTCATCCTAGACCAACAACTGCCATCACCATTGGAAGTATCTGTGTTATTAACCAACGAAGAAGTGTGAGGATTAATTGATGCTATCTGCTATAGTCCAGATGAAAAGGTAGGCTTTCTTACTCTGAAGAACCTACGTTACTTAAGTAAATAAAATGCAAAAACAAAAAAACTTTTTATCTATTAACATTTATTAAAGAATGTTCTATTGAATTGCGGAAAGTAGCACGCCTAAGAGGCTACACCCATCTTTATCTTGGGCTAATTGGAAAGAAGATAAGTTCAAGTATTGGGATAGAGACGAGCAAGTTGAGAAGGAATATGTCCTTCCAGATGAGTTTGTCGTTATTGCTGACAGTTGGTCAATTAAAGGTTGGCTAGAAAGTAAATGAGGTGTATGGTCAAATGAAATTTACTCATTTGCTAATGACCCATTTGTAGTTAAAGACAACAATGGTAACACATTGTACTCTGGATTATGGAAAGATATTAAGAACGACATTAAAGCAGTTAGACTTTGATTAACTAAGAATATTCACATCTTTGACCCAGCTAAGCCAGATGAAATTAGAACTATCTGCCTTAAAGGTAGTGGTCTAAAGGCTTGGATGGACGTGTTTAAAGACGACCTAAGAAACGCACCTTGATTTAAGAGAATTAAATTAGATAAGGTGGATAGTTGAAAGGTTGGAAAGGTTGAGTTTAAGTTCCCTGTATTTGCTCCAGCTTCTGACTTAACAGCAGATGATAGAGTTAATCAACAAAAATTGTGAACTGAACTTATGAACTATAAGAACCAGACAAAAGATGAAATAGACGCTGAAGTAGCAGACCATGAGACTAAAGATGAAGAATACAGCGAGCTACCATTCTAATTTTATTTAGTTAACACCACACATTATGCTTTATCATTGCTTTGCACCACTTAAAGAAGACTATGAGACTATTGTTATTAGTCCATCAACACTAGAGAAAGAGTTAGCTCCTGTAAGTCCATTCATTACAGAGCAAGAAACTAAGAAAAAAGCATCCACATTTTGGGCAGGAAATATTGTAGAAGATATAGTATGGACTACCGTTACAAAATGAAAGGAAGCTTGATATAATAAATGTAAACTATGGAGACAATACATAAATCCAGAGAGGATGAGCTTCTATTCTACCAGCTGAACGTTAGATAAGCAGTTCAAATGGCTTTATGATTGATTGGAACAAGTAGTTGACCTTGCTATGGAGTATTATGGATGAGATATGTACAACTTAAGGAGCCATAATTCGCTAGTTGAGATAGATGCAAGTGGTTACAAGGTTATTTTAAAGTGAGAGTGTGACTTTGGTGTGGATTGAGAGATGCTTTGGGACGTTAAGACTGCAAAGAAAGCATGGAATGAGGAAGAAAAATGGCAATTTGGTTGCTATCAAGCCAGGTTCTATAGCTGGATGCAGTTCTTAGCTCACCCAGAGGCAGAGAAAATTGCTTTTTCCTACATAATATTTATTAAGAATAAAAAGCTTAAGCTCCAAAACATAACACACATCCTAACCAAAGATGAATGTGAGGCATTTGTGTGGGATAAACTAAAAGAATATTTAACTAAGGTCCACAATGGAGAAATACAATCCTCTGAGGAGGCTTTAGATAGACTTTAATTCATAATACTGTACGGAATGGAGAACAAAGATAGTCAAAGAGGTGCTGTAGTTGAGTTGATTGAGGTTATAGCTAATCAAATAGCTTCATATTCTCATCACTATGAACTATACAACTCACTAGAAACAGACCTAATGGACAGCGACCAGTTCCCTGCAGAAGAAGTTGAGAAAATGCAGGAAGAAAGTAACTATCATTACCATGAAATGCAGAAACTAACAGAGCAGAGAAGAAGAAGTATGCGTATGTTGAAGGTGTTAGCTGTAGATTATAATGAACAGTTCTGGTGCTTAGTAAAACATGCCATTGCTACATATCAATTTGCTCAAGAAGTGCTTGCTACAGATATGTACAATGCAGAGTATGTTCAATTAGCAGCAGAAGCTTCACAATATATGTATAAATGTGTTAGTAAATTGCTATGAGTTGATGTAGTTACTTGTTGAAGATGCCTAGCAGATGAGCTGGCAGAGCAAAAACCTTTAAATAATTAAAATAAAATGAGTAAAAGTAAGCCAAACATTTATGAAACAATTTTGGATACTTATACTAAAGACTTAGACCAGTGAAGAATAATGTTATACGAAAATATGTCTAAACTTATGAGGAGAAACCCTTTACTTAAGGTAAAGAACTATACCTACACGAAGGAAGATATATTAAGTGAGGCATTTATGATAGCGGATGAAATGATATTAGACAAAAAAATACCTTATAACAAGAAAGTTACAAGGCTACGGTACCTATTTAATAGATGATGATGAGTATTATTTAATAAGATTAATCAATACTGAGCTGAGATATATAATATAGATAATCTCAAAGAGAAAGACATAGCTGAGTATATGGAAGATGATATATTAAATTGGATACTGGTTACAAATAATATCATTACCCCTATGGAAGAGAAGGTGCTCTCGTATCTACAGGAAGGTAGAGGGAAATACGAGATTGCTAGACTATTAAATGCTTCATACTATAGCATTAAGTGAATAGCTGACATGCTGGCTATGAAAATAAACAGATTTATATTAGAGAATGATATAGATGCAAACAACAGCTAAAGTAGAACGCAAGGTTCTATCCCAGTATATAACAATCTATCAATCCATAATAAGTTTCTCACTGGAGAAAATGGGTTTAGAGGTTATAATTAAGCATAACAAAGAAGATGCAGACAATGTGCTTGATGATATTAATGCTAAACTTATTGAGGTATGTGAGAAATACTTGGAATGAAAGAAATTATGATTAGATAAGTTCCAACTTGCTACGGTGGTTATGGATTTATATACACAAACAGTTTCAGAATTGGATGCACCCTTCAAAGTTATTGCTAAAGAAAGTAAGTCTTTAGTACAAGAATACTTGGAGAAGAATAAATCCAAAAGAGAAACATTAGAAAGAATTAAAAAAGAGAATGAAGAATTAGATAAGGAGATACAGGAGAAGAAAAGAGAAAGAAATAATGCTAGAGTAATAGAGGAGCCAATTGAGGAAGAATGACCAACTCTTGGTGTAGTTAAGGAGGCTAAGGTTAATCAGCCCAAGAAACAACAAAGACGTAGGTGAACTGACGCATTGGCAGTAGAGAACTTTAGATTACCTATTTAATAAAAATGTTGTATAAATTAGCAAACATACGTAGACAACCTGGAATAAATGATTATAATCAATTGGTTGATGCGGTTAATAGTATTATTGACAAGCTAAATGCTAAAGTAGAGATAGTAGATGTAGCAGTCAATAGAGAAGTTAAAGACTTTAAGTTCTTTAATGGGGAAGAAGTTAAGCTTCCATATCATTCTGTACACACTATAGCTTCTGTTGAAGATGCCACTAAGGTGTTCGCAATGTACACGTTCTCTTATAAAGAGATGAAAGAAGTGAACGACTTAGTAGTAAGCGGTAAAATAGTTTCTCTAACTATTGATGTAACCGAAGAGGTAACAGAGAAGGAGGAGAAACAAGAGGTGTTATTTGAAACGGTAGAAGCTGTAACCCTTGAGAAGCCTGTCAAGGAAAAAAAGAAAAAGGCTACAAAGAAAAGAGGCTCCAGCTCTTTTAAATCTAAAAAGAAATAATGGCAGATGAAAGGTTCAAAAAAAGCAAAGTCGCTTGAGATATATGTGAACAAAAAGTAATAGAATATATTGTAAACAATCTTTGATGAGAGATTTTGGAGACTGCTCCAGATAGAAGGTTTAAAGATTGGGACATTAAAGCCTTAATAAACTGAGTTGTAGTCACATACGAAGTTAAGTCAGATAGGAAGAGTGAACATACACCAAATAGCTATATAGAATATAGCTATAAGGTATGGAATAAAGATGAACATAAGCGAGAACGAGAAGATAGTTGAATACTATGAACTAACGCAGACTACTTTGTAATGTATTCTGACAGGAAACGACGGCAACAAAGTGTGGAAGAATTAAGAAACCGTTTAAATGCAAGAGAAAAGCGAAGTGTAATATGATGAGATGATAAAAGAACTAAGTGATGGCTATTCCGCCATGCAGAAATGCCCTCTCTGTTTGACCAGATAGAGGAGATGGAAGAGTTACCACCATTTGAAGAAGAAGAGATTGAACAAAAAGAATGTGTGGGTGGATAATTGTTCCACCCAACACACACAACGTGTCTTAAATTATTTTTCACAACGGTACTACCTATGGTTTTATATCATTATTTATATAGATATGAATGTGATAATTACAGAATTGAGAAAATTTTTAGAAGAAACAGATAAAAGATGGGACATTATTAAAGACCCAGAAGCTTTGTTATCTAAATATTTCTCATATCCAGATGGACACTTACATCTTAAGTTGCCCGACAAGACTATCGTATTCCTATCCGATATTGAACTAGATGATGATATTAAAAACTGTATGGAAACGCTTAAGGTTTTAGCCCAAAACATTATAAAACATGAAGAAGAAAAAAACCTTTGATAGTTGGAGGCGAGAAAGCATCAATGCAGAGGTAGAGTATAACGAAAAAAATAGAGTTGTTATCTATCTCTCTTGAGCTATCGCACCTAAGAAGAACAGCCGTCAAAACTTTGGGAGAGTATCCTTGCCTAGTCAGAACTATATTGAATGGCATAAGAGAATAATGAGTAAGTTGTGAGATGTAAAATGGCGCTATGGCTGAGAGCCATCCGTCGTTAACATCACATCAATTGTATGAGATAGAACTAAGAGTGATTGCGACAATCAAGTGGCTAGTATAATGGATACATTAGTTGACCTATGAGTTATAGAAGACGACAACAGGTTTGTGGTAAAGGAAATTAATGTCAGAAACATTTGATATGCTAAGAACTGTTGGCTAACTAGAGTAGAGATAACTCCTTACGTATCAGATGACTATGACCTACTTGATGACCACAAATGAGATAATCTATTAGATTATAAATTTTATCTTTTAACCCATGTATAATGGCGAAAAAACAAATTTGAGTTAATGTGCGTGAGGCACGCTTATTAGACCAGGCTATTGCTAAGAACAACTTTAGGTACTTAACCTTAGATGAGCATAAGATGGTTGATAAGGCTTATGCGGCTATGAAAGATAGCGAATTATATAATGCTGTAGGAAACAAAGTTGAAGCTGAAGCGCTTAGATTAGTTGAAACAAATTGTAAACCAGAATGGGAAAGAATAAGCAAAGAAATGCGTACTCTATGAGAAAGAGCTAACGCATTAAATGAACAGAAAGCAGCACAAAAAGATTGGACAGAAGAATTAGAAACTGAACTAAACGATTTGAATAAAAATATAGCTGAACTAACTGGAGAATATAATACAATTACAGACAAAGCTAACGCTGAGTTAAATGAGTTTAAAGAAAAAACAATAGCTGAAACTGAATGAGCAGCCTTTGTGCTAGACGCAGACGTATATAATTTTGTAGGTGGATTAGTGGGACGAGTTTTACCTACTAAAGAGAAATAATATGGCAGACAAAAAATATACAGCTAAACAACTAAGGCTTACAAACGAAGAAATATTAGAAAAATTCGCTGTTTATTGAGCTGAAGTTGATAGCGTAGCTAGAAGACAGCAATCGGCAGATAGAATAATGGAAAACATTATGACTAGACAAGGCAAAACAGAAGCAAACCATGAGAGTAGAATAGCTGAGCTAGAGAAAAGCTTTAAAATTCTATGTATGGTGCTTAGTGCAGCCTGTATAACTACTATTATCTTGCTATGGATATTCTAAAAAAAATTAAATATAAAAAAAGAGGACTGTAAAAAGTCCTCCTTTTTTATTATTATTAATTATTAAATATCTCAAGCGTATCAATCTGTTGTTCCTTGTTGAAATAGCTTAGGAGCTATCATATGCACACCCAATATAGTTCAACCAAATATAGCATTGTATGCTGTTGAGCTATCGTTCTGTCCTACAAATCTGAAATATCATTTCTGTCCTCTACTTGCTGGCATATCTGACTGTGGTCTATATGCTAGAGTAATAATATCTCATTTGTGTAGGTCTAGTTGTGCTTCGATATTGAATGTCATCCAAGGTCAATCAAATCATTCCTTTGACTGCCCTTGTCAGCTACCTTCACTTATCTCTCAGTCTGTGCTAACATTTATTCAACTTCAAGCTGTAAGCAACACCTGTCTACCATATGCTCAATGCTTAGCTGTTGATACATATCTAGTTCATCTATCTCAATCTATCTTTAACAATCATCTTCATAGATTAAAGAATGTGTTAGCTTGAGTTATATTGTTCTGAACTGTTAACTGTCAGAATAACCGATAGTGTCAATTCTCAAGTATTTTAATTCATTGGTTTGTAGCCATCGCATGGTTACCTGTATATAGGTTCCAAATTCAAACGTCTGTAGGCTGTACAGAGTTTCATTGTTGGTCTATATCTATAGAGTAATCTTGATTAGATTTAAAACCAATACAACACATATTGTCGTATGTTTCAGTTTCTTTATCTTCTATAGTCAAGTGGTGTCAATCCTCTCAGCTAACAGACAATGTTACGTTCTTTGAGTTATTAGTAACAGTTATCTCTGGTATCTCTGGCACGTCTGGCAATATTTCTGGGTCTATGCTAATCCTTATTGAACTATTGCTATCATCACAACCAACTGGTGTAATAATAATACCTGTTCATTCTTCTAGCTTTTCGTCCAAATAACCAGGTGTAGTATCTCAACTACAAGCCTTTACCTTCTCGTCTGTTGCATTAACTTCTCGTCACCCTAATATTCAACAAGTACCTCAATCCATATAACAATCACTAGGTGGAGTAACCTCACTTATCGTTACGTTAAGTCAACCCTTAACATACGTAGGCCTAGGACAAGCTGGCTCAAGTTTGATAACTCAGCATTCGCTTGTGTCCACCCTAAGGCAATCTGGATTAGTTGATTGAATGTTTACAGGGCAATCATTCTTACACCCTCAACCACAATCATTACAAGGACTACAACAATTTTCTAACATTGCATTTGCTGTTGTTGTCATATTTATTTGGTTTTAATATAAATTATTTCTTATAGCTAGGACATTCTTTTCATTGCATATATTTTCTAATGCTATTACAATGAATACAACGTTCTCGCTGTCAAGGTCATTCAAAAACGCATTGTCTTTCTGGATTAGCTGTAGGCTTAAAGTCTTTAACCTCTACCTTCTTTTTAGGCTTTGGGGCCTTATAGTTAGGATTAAAGTTTGCTACAGCTTCATTGTATTGTTCCTCAGTTATCTCTCAAACTAAATATTCATACAATGTATAACTATCTATCTTTCCTAGTTGTACTTTAATAAAGCTCATCTCTTTTCTAACCGTCGCCTTATCTACTCAAAACTTGAGCAGGTCATTCATCAAAGCGATAACCTTATTATTATTTCAGCAAGATGGACAGCCCCCTCAACGACATGAGCACCTTGTTGGTTTCCCACATAATTCGCATCTCATTATTTTAATTTTTTATATAAATTTATTAATTTCTTTGTCTTGCTTACATCTTTTAATAATTCTCAAGCGGCCTTCATTCTTTTTAACTCGTTAATCACAAGTTTTTTTGCTTCTTGTGTCACATTCGTTTTTTGTTCAGCTCCTGCCCCCTTTCTTTGTTGTGCTGTTTGTACATTGCTTGTAGGAGTATTTGAAACGGGCATTCTTCTTCATGTCATACTTGTTTGTTGTGCTTTATTTGCCAATTCTTTATTAACTAAGTAGTCGTTTATCGTATTAGCACCATAATTATATAATGCAGCACCATTATTATATAATCTTTTATAACCATTAATTGCTCCATTTCAAATGTTTCAAAGTGTATCTACTACAGGTCAAACCACAACAGAACCTCACAGGCTTCCAAGTCAATATACTACGTCCGTAGCCCACTCTAATGGGTTGTTTGCTTGGCGGGCAAATTGTGAAAATCCCCTAGAAGCGTCCAAGAATGTATTTGTTACAGGCAGTCATTCTCAAGCTGGTCAATAATAATTTTCCCCTCTTACCACCTGGTCCCAGCTTTTTTCTGGGAAATAATTTAAGTTTTTAAGTTGGTACGCCATCTTTATAATATTCATTCTAAAACATTTTGTTTCTTTGCTAGTCTTCTTTGTCTAGCGTTTTCTTTCCTAATAACAGCCCTCTTCTCTGAGAACAGGTTGCTATATTCTTTTCATTTTTCCGTTAATTGATATGTTCAAGGTTGGATATTACCATTCCTAACCTGTTGTTTGTATGCTATTCTTTTAGCATCTGCAAGAGGAAAGCCTCTCTGTTGAAGCTTCCACACCTGCCTACTAAATATATTCCTAGCCATTACTCAGTCATTTCTGGTAAAGCTTCTTCTATTGGCTCTATGTCAATCACCTCTACCTCTATTTCTTCTGGCTTTGGTCTAGTTATTTCATAGTCACCAACAGAGATAATTTGTTTATCTCATTTTTCTTTAACATCTACCTTCTCCATATCAATTAATGGTTGTAACATACAATCTAATTTCTCTATCAATCCCTCAACTGTAGGCTCTTTGTCTTCATCTCATTCAACGTCAATAGATATAGTTACAGCATGTCCACCTCTTTTAGGTGGCATCATAGGGTCTCACATAAACCCAATTCATCTTCCCCTATTAAACATTGTTGTTTATTATAAAGTAAATTAGTTTACAGTAACCGCATCTTGGTCGTTAACTGTACTAGCTTCATTAATAGTGTTATTTACCATGGTATCAAGAGTTGATTGTCAAGAATTACTGCTACCACCTCTTCTGCTTAATGATGCATTTAGTCTAGCATTAGCCAATTCTATGTTACTACTTGCTATGTTCTGAGACAATGAGTTTAACATATCATTTGCTCTTTGATATTGAGAAATAATATATTGATTTGTGGTGTCTCAATATTCCTGTCTTAAAGTAGACATAAAATTAATTAGATTAGTTGCTATTTGTTGTTTGGCATTAATCTCTTGTTCCTTAGCTTGTACATATCTACCAAAGCTTTCATTATACGCCTCGTTTTGTTGTGCTCTAATAGCTCATAAACTAGCACCACTATGTACACCTTGTGCAGCTATGTTGGCAGCTTGTCTTCAAGCGTCTGTAGCTAAGTAATTTCATAAGTCGTCATAATATTTATTTATCTCTTGCGTTAATGTTCCTTGTGGACCAAATGTATCCATAACATATTGTCTTTGAGACAATAGGTCATTAGTTAATTGGTTTGCTAAATCATATTTAGCAGAAGCTAATCCTTGCTCTCTCTGAGACACATCTGTAGCTAATTGATTATAGAATTGGTTTAGCTGGTTTGCTGTATTAGAGAAGGCATCGCTTCAAGACCATAAGGCATTATAAGCATCTCACAAGTTTTTATCTCAGTTGCTGTAGTATCATTGAGCCTGTAGCCTATATGCCTCAGCAGGAGAGAAATAATTTGACGATGTGACTGTACCGTTTATTGGCTGTGCTACATTTGTTTGAGGTACGTTAGCTCATGGAGCAACAGTTGTAGTTGTAGTAGTGGTTTCTGGGACATATTGTCTTTCTTCTACTATGTTTCCATTCTCATCCATGTATCCTCATGTAACAACATACCTTCAATTATTTATTGCCATAGGTTATAAATTATAAAATTAAATATTTTTCCAGCTTCTAAGGTCGTAAACCTTTCAATCTTTATATGCTTTTTGATTAAATACCTTATATCACATTTTCTCTAGGTCTTTCATTCATTTTAAATAAGCACCATTCTTTGCAGCATGAACTGTTTGTATTTCTACTGGAGCTACTCAACCAGTTCAAGGTCATTGTTGATTAATATTTGTGATATATCCTGCGTGTGGTCAGTTAACTGTAGACATACCAGCCTTCATATCTCTAACTATAGTTGACTTATTACTTGCTGTGCTTGGGGTATTCACGTTTCCAGAATATGTTACATTACTCCAAGGTTGGTTATTAAAGTTTGGTCAAAAGTTTGGTCAAAAGTTTGTAGTGTTTTGATTATTATTGGTTGGAATATATGGAGTGTATAGAGCTTCACTATAAAGCCTTGGTTCACTAAATCCAACTCATCAGTTAGGATATATTCTAGTTACTCAATCTGGAGAAACCATAGTTCAGTAATCATTTATCCATCAAGTTGTATCAAATCAATTGTTAGGATTAGGATTAGGATTAGGATTAGGATTTATAACTCTTCTCCTTTCTCATCATCTTTGTGTTGCAGCTTGTTGTTGTGCTACTGCTTGTGCGTTATATTCATTAAGGGCAACTTGTGCGTTGTTCATCCTTTCCATATTTGTTGTTCTCTCCAACTTTAGATTGTTATAGTCTGCTATAGCATTTTGCATAGCTGAAACTATTCTAGGGTCTCTTTTCTTTTCATCAGACATATTCATATAAGAATTGAATATTCTATCATATTGGTCTATTCTGCTTTGAGCCCTATTATAGTTGTCGCTAGCTATTTGTAGCTCCAAATTAGCAGCATTAATTTGTTCTTGTGTAGGCATAATTATTTATTTAATTCATCTAAAGATAATGTTTCTGGAATGTTATCTTCCTCTCCTTCTGTGGAGTTGTATTCTACTACTTCTTCGTCTACTTGTAGTGTAGGTTCTTCTGAAGCTTCTTTCTTTTTTCTCGTACTGCTCTTCTTTTTTTTCGCTCAAATCAATTTTTTGAGGTACTCAAAGTAATCGTCTCACTGCTTGTACATTGCTCATTTTTAATTATAGAAATAAAACTAATCTGCATTGATATAATCTAAATAAGCTGTTAATTCAACAGCATTAATTAGTTTATCATTTTTATCTAATCATAGATACTTACAATCTATTAATCACATAGCAGAAACATACAATGTAAATGCTGCTTCATTACCAACTAATGCATCATCACATGTTCCAGTATCGTCTACTTTAAGGTTGTTCTTAGTTACATATTCATCAAATGTCATTCCTTCTTGTAATGCATTATAGAATGGGCGCAACTCTTCTCAAGCAGCATCAATAATAGCATTAGCCTCTGCAATGGCAGCTTTAGCATCAGCAGGCTTTAAGTTACCAAGAACAGGGGAATTAGCAAAAATAGATTTTGCTTGTCATTCCATTGTACCTACTGTAGCGTCTCCACAATTACATAACTCTTCCATACATTTCCAAGCATTGAGAGTTATACATTTACAATCGTTGCAGTTTCGCATTGTTTTCTTAGCTCTAAGTAATGTCTTTAGTGCTCTCATTTTAGTTTATTGTAAAATAAATTAAAAGCCCGCATAATCAATCGGGGGTATTGACTATGCGGACCATATAGAAAGAATTATTCCTTCTATATTTTGATTATATATTTGAGGGGTTTTCTTATAACTTTTGCGTTACTGTGTCTTCTCTAACTCTAGCACCCTCTGTATTTCACTCTTAATAACTCAATCATGTGCTTTTGAATTATAATAGTTATTTATATAATTATCTAGAACAGCCATAAGGTCTGCTCTAAAATTATCTGTCCAAATCTTTTCGTTCCATAGCAATACTCTACATATTGCTTCTACTGGCGTATCGTTTCAACATCGTGTGTGCCATCTAGCATGTTCTTTTGCGTTCACTAAATTAATGTTATATTTATTTGTCAATCAAGTTTTGCTAGCTGGGATTAAATGATGGCGATTAAACTCTTTTTCCATGTACGTATATTGGGGAATAATTTAAAATGAAAAAACTCTTGCATTTCACTTTAAAAAATATATACATCAATCATGACACGATACAAATATGTATTGCGGTGGTAGGTTTAGGGTCCTCATCACCACAACTCATTCTCATCGGATACCTCATACTTGCATGTAGGTGTAAGATTAGGATGCCTATGATAGCTAGATAGGTAGTAGTTGGTTATCAATCCCCTTCTAAGAACAATACACACTAAGTTGTGTTTAATGTTTTAGATATTATTAAATTAAATTTCTAAAACATTTGTTCTTAAGAAAGGGTTTTGACACCAATCTATTCTATTCGTTTCCTAATTTTGCATATAGAGATAGAGCCAAATATTATATAGAGAATGTATAATATGTCAATGATAGATAGAAACACAAGAGAGAAGAATAAAACTATTCTTCTTTTTTGTTTTCTTCTTCTGTCTCAGTTTCATCTATCTCTTTTAGTTCTATCTCTTTAGGCATCTTTCACTTTATTAGATTTGCTATGAAGTTGATAAGCAAGGACATAGCGTCAATCTCTGGAATTTGTTTTCAATCTGAGTTTATAGAATAGATATGTCATATAATACTATATCCTTCTGTTATTATTATTATAGAGAATATTACTGTTGATACTGTTTCTAAGTCTCAAGCTCACACTCATCTAAGTATTCATATAACTAAGAATGGAAGCATCCATCTTGTTATCTTTCTTCGTAATCACTTCCACATTTGTGTAGATGTAACAGAATACTTATCTAATAGATAAGCATCTAATACACCAAACACAAAGTCTAACGCAAGCATAACAGAAAATATTACCACCACTTCCCCACTGACATGGAAATATTGTAATATGCCTGCTAATCATATCCCCCCAACAACAGAAGTAATTGCTCACCCCGTTGATGTTGTTCAAGTCATTTACTAAACGTTTAATATAAAACTATTTAACCCCTATTTCGTTTCTTACCTTTGTAGCTAAACTAGATAAGTCTTTCTGTATGTCTTCTGGCATATATTTCCAACAATAAGACATAGCATCAACTAATGTCTGTCCTACCTTCTTTGTTTCGTTATTGTCTAATTTTCTAGCATCCTTATAATCTTCTCTCATTTCTTTAGCTAGGTTAGCAAACTTTGTTTGATATTTCTCTGGAACATTAGCCCATCATGTAGTCAATGCCCCCAATACATAATTGATTGCCTTAGTTTCAGCAACCTTATCTTTAGCTTCGTCTATAGTCATATCCATATTGTCTAAAGGTAAAATAATATATCACCAAGTATACATTCATTTTCACATATACTTGCTTCTATCCCTAATCAAATATTGATTAGTTCATCCATAATAGCTATCATAAACACCACAGTCTGCTGTAGGTTCTTTAGCTCCCCCTGTTGGCTTAGTCGTTTTTGTCGCTTGCCAATTTGTTCTATGTCCTCATCAAGCTGGATAGCTGTTCTTATACACAAGCCCCTTCTTCCTATCTTCACCATAGTTGAGAGCATATGTAAATCAAACTAAGTGCCCCTTGCTTAATGCTTCCTTAACCTCTTTTGTGTTCCAAGCACGCTTAGTCCAGAATACCTTTCACTTATTAAACTTTAATCTACCTTTCTCATTCCACCATTTAGTTACTGTGTTGATAGCTGTAGGTGTGTCCCATCAGTTACCCACCTTGTATCCATATGGAATACAATAATCAACTACCTCACATGCTAACTTATTGCTATCAGCAGCACTTAAATCAATTCAGAATAACCTAATGATTTGATTTAACGCTCCCACCATAGTACAGGCAGACTTAGTTTTAGTGTTCAAGCCCTGGTTTGTATGAGGCCAAATATTATGTTTTATTGTAGGAATTGATATAGCAACCTCTTCCCCAAATGCTCGTTCATCTCAGTTATCCCAAGCTTGATTAGCTACATTTACTTCTTCCATTACAATTAAGTTACAAAATAAAAGGAGGGCGCACCCTCCTATAACTAAGCTTCAACAGCTTCAGCTTCTGCTTCAGCTTCTTCAACTGGTGCTTCTTCTACAACAGTTTCCTCAGCTACTGCTTCTTCAACAACTACTTCTTCGTTAGTTGTTTCTTCTACAGGTGTAACATTTTCTTCACACATGCATCAATAGATTATGATATAAAATTATGTAAGGTGGACAATTTATCCACTCAAACAACTCAATGTGTCTTATTTTATTTTTGATAACGGTACTACCTATTATTTCGTTATCATTTCTATAGCCTTTTCGTATTCAATTTGTTCTCAGTCTACCCAAATCACAGGAAGTTGAGTAGCTCATTCAATCAAATCTGGTGAAGCGTTGCTTACATCTATTTCTCTAAACTCCATTCAATTCTTTTCTGCATAGGATTGAAGGTGTGGTTTTATGAAATGGCAACGCATGCACGTAGGCCCCGATATTAATGTTATCATTAGTTCCCTCGTTTTCTAATAAATGCGCTGTTATCAACAGCATGTTCATTAAAGTATTTGCGACTGTAAAACTCTGAGCGCTTTCCAATGTTGTATCAAGATACTGGCCTAAGATAGCCCATCACTCTTGTATATACTTCGCAAGGTACTCTGTTGTACGTCTTTCAATCAGTTCCCATAACAGGAACTGTTTCTATGTCTTTATACATATTTTGGTAATGGTAATGGAATTAAAATTAGTCAACTAAGTCTTTCTTTAATCTAGCAGTAGCTCATTTAAGCAACTCTCGTACATCATAGATAATGTTACTTCCAGTTCCAAGAGCTAATCATAAGATTATTAATGCTCATGTTGATAATTCTAATCCCAACATTTCGTATGTAGAGAATGCAGCTAACACTCATAATGCGAAACTTAAGAATACGTTTACACTTATAGTGTATTTTCCTGTAAACTTTTTGTACGCAGGTTTAGCAAAGTTTACTACAGATGTAATGATTGTAGATATAACTACAAGTCAAAGAAAAATGTTTGTCATAATAATATATTATAAAAATATAAAACTAACTATTTGGTCAAAGCTTAACCCAAGTTGCATCTGGAATTACTACAGTATTTTTAAACGGACGTATATTTCATCATATAATTTTACCAAGAGCACTTTCCATATCTCACCTTGTATTGGCCAGAGCATAGTTTGCAAATGCAGTTGATGTTGTTGCTCACTCTGCATTGCTTGTCCAATAATGTCATACAGCGTATGCAGACGGCGCTACAAATCTACCATCGCAGTTGTAATATCATACACAAGGAAGTTTTAAATATTCAAAGAATGTGCTTCATCTATACTCTTTATCGCTAGTATACGTTCGCCATCACAATGAATTTCATCAAAATAGGTTTATTGTTTCTCGCTCTGACACAGAAGGTATATGGTATCATGCTGGACATGGTCACTGTCTATCACTGTATGTTCAGCTACTACCTCACCATAAGTTTTGATTGTGGTCAGTAGACCAGTCGGCATAAACGTTACCGCTAACTGTCCTAAACGTAGAATTACTATAAGGATTGCTTGGTCAATACGCTGAAGCGTCAACAAGAGTAGAGCTTGTAGTTGGCGTACCATTGTATGGGAAACCATAGTTGTTTCACCATTGGAAGAAATTACCAGCGTTTGCGGCAGTTACTGTATCTCCTGGCGCTCGTACAGTAGTAGCCCCAAGGTTTTTATCTGCTATCGTAACTGTTGCTCTAGGATTTGGTGCTCAATTAGACAATCAGAATACTAGCGATATTAATCATAGGTCTTGGTTCCAATAAGCTCATACAGTTTGTACTGGTGCAGCTGGCTTTGGCCATACCAAATCTTCTCATAGATAAATCTTTTTAATTTTGTATCACATGATATGTATTAATATCAAATAAATTTACTATCATCTATACTACTTCGTGGCTGTACACTTGCTCAAGTAAAGTTGCTTAGATATGCACTTGGTACATATACTGTTGTTACATAGGAATTTGAAAGTGTACCGCTACCATAACTTGCATATCATACATCACTTAATACCGTTACTGTTTTACTTGATGTACAGTTATAGAATTGATTATGTCTATAATAACTATTATTACCAATACTCAAATCTTTCCATCATTTTATTTCTGTTAATGAGGCACATCAATAATATTGACGAGCCCTGAAATAAGTTCAAATACTTGTGACAGAGTTTGGTAATGCTTCTGTTCCTGCCGTTGTTAATGAGGTACATCAATTGTATTGAAAAGCTCTGAAATGGGTTCAAATAGTTGTGACAGAACTAGGTAACACTTCAGCAGGTGCTGTCGTTAATGATGTACATCAAATGTATTGATAATATCTGAAAGAACTTCAAATGCTTGTAACTGAGTTTGGCAACACCTCAGCTGGTGCCGCTGTTAATGATGTACAATTATAGTATTGATAATGTCTGAAATTATTTCAAATACTTGTAACAGTATCGGGTAATACCTCAGCTGGTGCTGTCGTTAATGATGTACATCAATAGTATTGACTACGTCTGAAATTATTTCAAGTAGATGTAGCACTTTCTCAATATCACATATAACTTCAATCATATACTACTTCTGTTAGATAAGTCACTCAAGCTGTAGTAATCCATCCATAAGCTAAAGCCCATCAATATTCCTCTGTAGTTGGGGTTATTGTTATTGTATGGTTGCTTCAAGCCGCATATCAACTCAATGTTATACTTCATCAATCACTTCAAGTTCAACTATAATTTGTACTTGTTCATCAATCTACACTAACATTCCAATCATAAGAAGCTCAAGCACTTCAATTGTGCTTACATCATCCAACAGGTACATATAAATTACCATTACTATCAGCGTTCATTTTATACTCTATACGTTCATAATCTCCTATATAAGCGCTCTTTAATTCTTTTAGTGTCTGTTGCGCTCACGTAACTCATCACCATAAATTATCATTCTGAACAGAAGACCAATCATATGGTCTAGAGCCTCTTGTAATGAATGCGCCTGAGCTATAATAATTTCAAGGTCAGTAATTGCTTGCATCTACTTGTGTGCTTGAAGTTGTGATTGTTCAGCTATGTGCAAATCAATAGTTATTACCCCATTGATAGAAGTATCCACAATTAGCATCGCTTAATGTATCTCACTGGTTGTATACGACAGTAGCACCTAAGTTCTTATCCTGTATTGTGTGCCAAGTCGTTCAATCTCAGCTAACAGAAATAAGTCAGAGTGATGAATTTCGGAACACTCAAGCACTTCAAGTTCCTTGATATAATGTAGTCCAATTACTATCTGGAGTTACAGGAGCATCCTTAAAGCAACGCATAGAAAATCCGAATGCACGGTAATATTGGCTCTGCGAAGAAAGTGACGAGGAACGGAAATACAAGTAGCACGCTTCACTAGTTGAGTATGCCGTAGAAGACCAATAGTAACCACCAGTACCATCATAATCCACATTAGACGTTGCGAAGTTACGATGACCTGCCATGGGCATCTTTAAGTAAGTCCCTGTAGTTGTAGAATTAGAAGCTAGTCAGAATGTGCTAGTGAGTATTCAACATAAATCTTTCCACTCATCTTTACTAGGCACATGGAAGCCCTCTGGACAAGGGCCTCTCATGGCTGAATAATCGTTTTTTGCCGCTGCTCATATATATACACTCATTATATTAATTCGTTATATATTAAATTAATCTTCTACACATAGATATGCAGTAGTAGCTCATTTTGTAGCAAGAGCATTATATTGTGTTTCAGTTCAAGCCCATATCTCAGTTACGTCTAATGGACTATCCGCAGCTAATGTAATAGCTTTTTCTTTTATTGTATCATTCAATACTTTAGCGCTTATCAAGCTGCTTGTAGTAGATGTACCCGTACTAGCTGTTGACTGTGACATACCCGAATATGTATTATTTGATGTACTCCATGTTCTATAATATGTACCATCATAATACATCAACATTTTGATATTTGAATTGGCTGTACTTCATAATGCTAACGTTGAAGTAGTGGCATTAGCATTACCTGTCCTAATGTTCTTAGCTCAGCTACCATCAATATTTAATGTTGGAGTTGACACAGAGCATCAGTTCACAAAGTTAACCATTATAAAGTCTCAAGCTGTGGGTGTATAATTTCAAGCTGTTGTAGTTCAGACTTTAGCAGCTGTATTGTATGCTGTTGATACAGTTACATTCTTAATATCAACTCATCCACTTCATCATACAGCAACCCAAGCAGTTCAGTTGTATACCTTCAATGTATCATTTGTAGTATCATACCAAAGCTGTCATTCTGTCGGATTAGATGGAGCTGTAGTTCATTTTGATATAGCTCATCATACTGTATCATCTACGTACTTTTTTGTAGCAGGACTACCATTATACTGTGGAGTATATGGTGTTGAATAGTTTACATCAGTAAACAAAGTATTAGCATTATATCATGTAACCACAACAGAAATAACAGTATCAGAACTATAGCGTAGTTCTAATCTTGGATTTATACCAATATAAGAATTACTTAATCAATTATAAGTTCCACCATTAACTCAATAAAATCCTAAATGCTCAGTAGGTTCTAAATTATCTCATTCTAATATGAAGCTACAATTCCATCACGAAATTCTAATAATAGGGTTCTTTCATGCTAAATACCAATCATAAGCAGCTTGTGCATTTGTTAAGTCTGAAGTGCTTGATAGATAGAATGTCTTTGTATTACTTCCTTCACCTATATAATTAATTACACTACATCATTCAGTCGCCACTGGTCAAGCAGTAAGGGCGGTTCTTGATGATGTGTAGAACACATTATTTACTATATCATATAGTCAAGCAACATCACTGCTGTTCTTTGCTGGAATTAAATTATATGTAACTAATCAGTTTTGAGTAGCTTTGAAATAATATAATTTTCAATAGAATGGGAATTTGTATCACGTTGTTTGTGACATTGTTCAGAACAATGTCCATGTTCATCTAGTTATTGTTGTTTCTCGTGACCTAGAAACACTTGACGAGCCAACTGTTCATTCAACAGCATTTCAAACATATGATAAATGTCCAGTAACATCAGTGTAAAATGGAATAGTTGTATAAGCCCATATTCAATTATCGGTTGTTAATCATCAATAATAATATCATACACTTCAGCTTTCACTACTATCAAACAATACATTAGAGGCGTCCATTGGAATAACTCATTGTGCTTTAAAGTCTACAACAGCGTCTCATGTTAAATTCAATGTAATAAGTTGGTCTCATGTAGCTGTTACATATTCTAGCTCAGTGTATCAAGTTGGAAGGTTATGTAGCCTTCATCATGGTACTATTTCTATATCAGTTCATCAAGTATAACATTCTTGTTCTCCTCATCAAGCCTCATCCCATGAACTACCATTATATACTTTTAATACATCATTAGTAGTATCATACCACATATCTCATTCACTTGGATTTGCAGGAGCTGTATTAGATACAGTTGGTCAAGGTTGTGTATTAGAGAATACTCAGTTTGATAATGCCAACCCTGTTCATGCAGAATATGTATTATTGTTATCCTTAACT
>Ga0326513_10001013_pt1 | contig 23081 bp, 20 predicted proteins | sample 2_2465_0518_D_FD_203654 | JGI IMG/M metagenome (GOLD analysis project Ga0326513, IMG submission 203654) | Bovine rumen microbial communities from UC Davis, California, United States - 2_2465_0518 | ecosystem: Host-associated > Mammals > Digestive system > Stomach > Rumen | place: USA... | reverse complement strand
AGAAACTGTCATTATTGCAGGAGATGTATATGATAGGTCACTACCACCTAATGAGGCATTAGAACTTTTTGATGAATTCTTATATCAGTTATCTTCTAGAAATGTAAATGTATTTGTTATTAGTGGCAACCACGACAGTCCTGAACGCATATCATATGGTGGCAGAATGATGACGGAAAATAAAATTTTTCTTTCACCTGTTTATGATGGCAATGTTAAGCCTATTACATTAAATGATGATTATGGAGAAGTTAACTTTTATCTATTGCCATTTGTTAGACCGGCTGATATTAGAAGATATTTCCCTGATGAAAATATTGAAAATTATACCGATGCAGTAAAAGTTGCAATTGACAATATGAATGTAGATTTTAATGAGAGAAATATCCTTGTTACTCATCAGTTTGTTACAGGTGCTGAACTTTCTGAGTCTGAGGATATTATAGTAGGTGGTACTGATAATGTTAGTGGTGAAGTGTTTGATGGCTTTGACTATGTGGCACTTGGTCATATCCACAGAGAACAAACTGTAGGCAAAGATAACATTAGATATTGTGGTACACCACTAAAGTATTCTTTCTCAGAGGCTAAGCATATTAAGTCAGTTACTATCCTTGATTTTAATGATAAGGGAAATATAGAGTATTCCAAAATCCCACTAACACCATTTAGAGATATGAGAGAAATTCGTGGTACTTATTATGAACTAACTCTAAAAAGTAATTATGAAAATACAAACACAGATGACTACCTACATATCACTTTAACTGATGAAGAGGATATTCCTGATGCAATCGGTAAGCTAAGGTCTATTTATCCCAATATTATGAAACTTGATTATGATAACTTACGCACAAGAGGTAGTGGTACTGTTGATGCTATAGAAAATATTGAAAGTAAAAGTCCCTTTGAACTTTTTGCCGATCTTTTTAAGCAACAGAATAATCAAGATATGAGTAAAGAACAAGAAGAAATTATGAGAAACTTAATTGATAAGATTTGGGAGGAAAACTAATGCGACCATTAAGTATTACAATATCAGCCTTTGAGTCCTATGCAGATACAGTTACTATTGATATGGAAAGTCTAGGCAAAAGTGGACTTTACCTAATTACAGGTGACACAGGTGCAGGTAAAACCACAATCTTTGATGCTATTCATTTTGCACTTTATGGAGATGCCAGTACTGATGGTCGTGAAAACAAAACCCTAAGGTCAAAGTATGCCGATCCTGAAACCAAAACAGAGGTTCAACTGAAATTTGAATATGGTGGTAAGGTTTATCAGATTAAGAGAAACCCTGAGTATTTGCGACCTAAGAAAAGGGGAGATGGCTTTGTAAAAGAACCTACTAATGCTGAGCTTGTTTATCCCGATGGTAGTGTGGTTTCTTCCAAAAATGCAGTTGATACCAAGATAAAAGAAATTATCGGTTTAGATAAAAATCAGTTTTCACAGATTGTTATGTTGGCACAAGGTGAATTCAAAAAGTTACTTACTTCCGGTACAACTGAAAAGCAGAAGATTTTTAGACATATTTTCAAAACAGAAAAGTATGAAACTTTACAAAGAGCCTTATCTGCTGAAAAAAGCATTGTGGACAGTAAATTGAAACAAGAAAGGTTAAGTGTACAGCAGTATATTGACGGTACAATTTGTGAAGAAACAGAGGACAATATTGCCTTAATTGAAAGGGCAAAAAGTGTAGTTCCCAATATAGAAGAGATTGAGAACTTTTTAACTAACCTTATTTCTAATGATGAAAAAGAATTGAAATCATTAGAAGAAAAGAAAGAGAAATTAGAAAGTCAAAAGACTTTTCTGGATAAAAGTATAGAAAATTATAATTCTTATGTAGAATTATCTCATAAGATTAAAACTAATTCCGAAAACTTGGTTAATCTAAATAATAGTTTGAAAAGTTCAAAGGATGAACTACAAGAAAAGAACAAAGAAAAGCGATGGACTGAACTGGGACAAGAGATTGGCAAAATCCAAAATACTTTGCCTAAGTATAAGGAACTTGACTCTCTAAGCAGTCAGTTACAGAATAAAAGTATTGAGAAAAAGAGAAATGAAAATTCTGTAAAAGAATTATCAGGTAAAGCTGAAAGCCTTTCTCTAGAGGTTGAAAAGAATTCTAAAGAACTTGAAACAATTGGTAATGTTCAAGTTGAGATAGAGAAAATTTCTAACCAAATGGAAAGCATTAAGGAAAAAGGTAATACACTTAGAGGTATAGAAGTGGAAATTAAAAACCTCCAAAAACTTCAAAGCTCATACCTTACTGTCAAAACTGATTTTGAAAAGAAGTTGCAAGTTGCCAACGGTTACAAAGATGAATATGACAATTTAAGTATAGCCTATCTTAATGACCAAGCCGGTGTTTTGGCTGATAGTTTGGAAGAAAATAAGCCTTGTCCTGTATGTGGTTCAACAGTCCATCCTCATAAAGCAGTTAAGTTGCCTAATGCACCAACTAAAGAAATGGTTGAGTCAGCAAAGAACAATTATGATAGGTATCAAAAAGTTGTTGATGCTGAAAGACAAAATGTTTTTAGCAAACATGGTGAATTAAAGGAAAAGGCAAATGCCCTTGAAACAAAGGTTCAAGAAATATTAGGTGATTACAAGTTGCTTGATGCCCTTGAAATTATCAAGAAACAGGTTTCTAATTTAGCAGATAATTATGTTAAGTTAGACAAAACCTTAAAAGCATTACAAATAAAGAGTAACAGAAAGCAGGAACTTGAAAGAATTATTCCTGAAAAGAATAATGAAATCAATGAACTGAATAAGCGAATCACTGTAGTAAAGATGGCAGTAGTGTCTTGTGAAACAGCTATTACTTCTTATGAAAAGCAGTATAATTCTTTAAAAGAAGAATTACAGTTTGGTAGTGAAAGTGAAGCAGTTAAGAAGATTAACAGTATTAATGCAGTTGTCAGTGCTGAAAAATCCGATTATAATTCTGTATTAGAAAAATATAATCAGTATGAAAAAATGATTTCAGCAACCGATGCATCAATCAAAGCATTAAAAGGTCAGCTTGAAAAGATAGATAAAGTACAAGATATAGACAAGGTGAAAGTAAAGAGAGATGAAACTGAAAAGGCTATCGGTGATTTATCTAATGAAACTAAAGCCATTAACTACAGATATTCTGCTAACACAAATGTTTTGGCTAATATAAAGAGAGAAAATGAAAATCTTATCAAAGCCGAAAGAGAATTTAAGCTGATTTCACCACTTGCAAGTACTGCCAATGGTGGTATTGGTGTTAACAAGATGGAGCTTGAAACATTTGTACAGTTAAATTACTTTGACCGAATTCTTGCTAAAGCAAATAAACGATTAATGGAAATGACAAGTGGTCAGTATGAGTTAGTTCGTCAGACAGAGTCAAGTGATGGCAGAACAAAATTCGGACTTGACCTTAATGTATATGACCATCATTGTGGTGGAGAGAGAGCAATTAGTTCACTTTCAGGTGGTGAGTCCTTTAAGGCAGCACTTTCATTGGCTTTGGGACTTTCTGATGAAATTCAGTCCTCAGCAGGTGGTATCAAGATAGACACAATGTTTGTTGATGAAGGCTTTGGTTCACTTGATGATGAATCATTAAGACAAGCAATGAATGTACTTATTAAACTTTCCGGTAGTAACCGACTTGTAGGTATTATCTCCCATGTAACAGAACTAAAGGATAGAATTGATAAACAGATTGTTGTTACCAAAACCCCTAATAAAGGTAGTAAAATTGAAATTATTTGTTAAATTATATATATATATATATATATATACTAGTTGACTTTTTTAATGTGCATATGGTAATATTTAGATGAAATATATATTATTTTTATCAGTTTTTAAAATAATATATTAAATATGCTAAATATTAAGGAGGCAAAGGTATGAAAAAATTATGTTCATTGTTTCTTGTTGTGTTACTTGCTTTCGGTATGCAATCAGTAGTATTTGCAACAGAAACAGAAAATCAATCAAAGCCATATACACAGAGTCAAGAATTTTGTGATGCTATTAATAATTACATAATTAGTCTTGGTATTGGTGCTGATTATGGTTTTACTTTTGACAGAGATGGCAAGTATGTAAACCTATTTACTGTTGATTACATTAACAGTGAAAATTCAGAAGTAAAGGTTTATGATGAAAATGCCGATTATGTTCTTTTCAACATAAAAGGTAAAAACCAAAGTAGCAAAACTATTCTTTTAGGTGATTATAGTTTCACTACCGAGTATTATTTCCATCATACTAACAAAACCGGTTATTGCCTTTATAAAGATGGCAAAATCTATAGCATAAGTGATGCAGTAGATAAGGGTATGATTGATGTAACAACTCTTGTTGAGAAGTTACCTAACTCAACTAAGGTTGATACAAGTGGTCTTTCTTATTCAAAAGAATTTTGTGATGCAGTAAATAAATATATTGATGATAGTGGTTTAACATCATATTATTTTCCAAGTGGTGAAGTAGGCTTTAATGTAAGTGATATTCATTACGGCAATACTGTAACTATTTATAATGAAACTGCTGAATATATTGTTTTTGGCATTGACGGTGTAATGGATGCTGAGTCAAAAGAACTTATCGGTAATTATGAATTTAATCATAATAATATGTATAGTGCTTACAATCCTTGTGGTTACTGTGTTTATAAGGATGGCAAAGTTTATTCAATTAAATCTGCAGTAGATAGCAAGATTATTGATGTTGAAACTTTAGCAAAAGCTATTCCAAACACAACTAAAATTGAAGAACCAACTAAACCACAACCAACTAAGCCTGTAGTAAAGACACCTAAGATTTCTGCTACAAAAGTTACTCTAAAGTCTGCTCAAACCAGAACTTTAAAGGTTACTAACGGAACAGTAAAGACTTGGTCAACTTCTAGCAAAAAGATTGCTACTGTGTCAAAGGGAAAGGTTGTTGCACTAACTAAAGGTAGAGTAAGAATTACTGCAACACTTACAAATGGTAAGAAACTTTATTGTTATGTAACAGTTACTACTTCTCCTAAGTTAAGCAGAACTACTTTGAACTTGAAGAAAGGCAAAACTGCTACAGTAAAATTAACCGGTAAAGTTGCAAATATAAACAATAAGTATTACAACACTAAGGTTGCAAAGATTGTTTCAAAGGCTAATGCAACTTCTATCAAAGTTAAAGCACTAAAGAAAGGCACAACTACTCTAAAGATTAGAGTTAACGGTGTAAATGTGCTAAGACTAAAAGTTAAAGTAAAGTAAAATTTTAAGTGATTTATAGAAACATACCTTAATTAGTATTAGGGTATGTTTCTTTATTTTACAGTTGACAAAATTCTACATTTAGTAGTATATTAGTAGATAGGGAGTTTGCAAATTAGCAATCTGAGAGGAAGTTGACAACTTCGACCTAGTACCTGATTTGGATAATGCCAGCGTAGGGAAATAATTGACTTATTTGACGGGTATGCCTTTGGTGTACCCGTTTTTGTATGTAAAATATTTTAATTTATATGTTTGGAGGTAACAATTATGCTAGGTAATTGCCTTGATAATGTTAGAAAAAGTGTTCCACTTGTACACAACATTACTAACTATGTAACAGTAAATGATGTTGCAAATGTACTTCTTGCTTGTGGTGGCAGTCCCATTATGTCTGATGAACCTGATGATGTAGCAGATATTACATCAATCTGTGGTGGTCTAAATATTAATATCGGCACACTTAATAAGCGTTCAATTGAGGGTATGTTTATTGCCGGTAAAAAGGCTAATGAGCTTAACCACAAGGTTCTTCTTGATCCTGTAGGTGCAGGTGCATCTGCACTTCGTACAAATACTGCAGTTAAGCTAATGGAAGAAATTAAGTTTGATGTTGTTCGTGGTAACATTTCAGAAATCAAAACTTTAGCTTTAGGCAGTGGTACAACTAAGGGTGTTGATGCTGATGTGGCAGATACTGTTACAGAAGATAACCTTGATTCATCAGTTAAGTTTGTAAAGAATTTTGCGAAGAGTATCAACTCAGTAGTAGCAATTACAGGTGCTATTGACCTTGTTAGTGACGGTGAAAAGTGCTATGTAATCCGTAACGGTGAGGCTGATATGAGCAAAATCACAGGTACAGGCTGTCAGCTTTCAGGTATGACAACTGCATTTATTGTAGCTAATCCTGACAATGTACTTGAAGCAGTAGCTTCAGCAGTTTGTACAATGGGTCTTGCCGGTGAAATTGCAAAAACAAGAATGGTTGAGGGTGACGGTAACTCAACATACCGTAACAGAATTATTGATGCTATCTATAATATGGATGGTGAAACATTAAATAAGGGAGCAAAGTATGAATTGCGATAAGAAAGATTTACTTCTATATGCAGTAACCGATAGATATTGGTTAAATGGTGAAACTCTTTATAGCCAAGTAGAAAAGGCTATTAAAGGTGGAGCAACATTTGTTCAGCTTAGAGAAAAGAACCTTGATGAAAGTTCATTCCTAGAAGAAGCAAAGGAAATTCAGAAACTTTGTAAAGAATACAATGTACCATTTGTAATTAATGACAATGTAGAAATAGCAAAGGAAATTAATGCTGATGGTGTCCATGTTGGTCAAAGTGATATGGAAGCACAGAATGTAAGAGAAATTCTAGGGGATGACAAAATCATCGGTGTATCAGCTCAAACAGTAGAACAAGCACTACTTGCTGAAAAGCATGGTGCTGACTACCTAGGTGTTGGTGCAGTTTTCAAAACAGGTTCAAAGGATGACGCTGAAGAAGTTTCTCATGATGAACTTGAAAGAATTTGTAAAGCAGTTTCAATTCCTGTAATTGCAATCGGTGGCATTACTCATGATAATGTAAAAGAACTTGCCGGTAGAGGTATAGTGGGTATTGCAGTTATTAGTGCGATTTTCGGTCAAAAAGATATTGAAAATGCTACAAAAGAATTAAAAGCAGAAACCTTAAAAACAGTAAACAATGATTAAGGGAGCAATATTTGATGTAGATGGCACTATACTGAATTCTATGGGTATATGGAATGATGTAGGTGCAATCTACCTTAGAAAAAAGAACAAGATTCCAAAGGAAGGTTTAGGGGAGATACTTTACTCTATGAGTTTAACTGAGGGAGCAAAGTATATGATAGACAATTACTACCTTGATAATTCTGTAGAAGAAATAATCGAAGGTGTACTTTCTATAATAAATGACTTTTATCTTCATGAAGTACAAACTAAGAATGGAGTAGTTAATTTACTTAAATTTCTTAGAAAGAATAATATCAAAATGATTGTTGCCACTTCAAGTGACTATAATCAGATTGATAAAGCCTTTAAAAGGCTGAAGATTCGTAATTTCTTCACAGATATTCTAACTTGTGAAACAGTAGGAAAAAGTAAGTCTTATCCTGATATTTACCTAAAATGTGCAGAAATTTTAGGTACAAAACCGGAAGAAACTTTGGTATTTGAAGATGCATTATTTGCCATCAAAACGGCAGAAAAAGCCAACTTCAAAGTGGTAGGAGTATATGATCCTGCTGAAATGAAAAATAAAAATAGTATACAAAGCCTTGTAAAATATTACATACAAGACTTTAGTAAAGTGGCAGATTGGGGGCACCACCTTCTGTCACTATAAATAATTAATGCGAAAAAAGGAGATTATTATGAGAACAGCATTAACAATCGCCGGTAGTGACTCCGGTGGAGGCGCCGGTATCCAAGCAGATATTAAAACAATGATTACAAATGGAGTTTTTGCCACTTGTGCAATCACTGCTTTAACTGCACAGAATACTTTAGGCGTAACAGGTATTATGGATGTGGATGATGAATTTTTGGGTAAAGAACTTGACGCAGTCTTTACAGACATTTATCCGGATGCAGTAAAGATAGGTATGGTTTCTTCATCAGCACTTATTAAGAAAATTGCCGAAAAGCTAACTTTCTACAAAGCTAAGAACATTGTTGTTGACCCGGTAATGGTGGCAACAAGTGGTTCAAAGCTGATTAGTGATGATGCTATTGAAACACTAAAGAACAATTTGTTTTCTTTAGCTACTGTACTTACTCCAAATATCCCTGAGGCAGAGGTTATCTCTGAAATGAAAATCACTAATGAAGATGAGATGATTGAGGCTTCTAAAATTATTAGCGAAAAGTACAACTGTGCTGTCCTACTAAAAGGTGGACACAAAGTAAATGATGCAAATGACTTGCTATATAGAAATGGCAGTTACAAGTGGTTCTATGGTAAAAGAATTGATAACCCTAATACTCACGGTACAGGTTGCACACTATCAAGTGCTATTGCCTCAAACCTAGCTAAGGGTTACGACCTTGACACATCAGTTTCTCGTTCAAAGGAATATATTTCAGGTGCATTAGGTGCAATGCTTGACCTTGGAAAGGGTAGTGGACCTATGAACCATGGATTTGATATTTCAAGTGATTATGTTTTAGAGAAGGAGAATTAAGATGAATAAAAAGGGTACAAGTTTATTTGAAAATGGGTTAATCTGGTTTGGTGCAGGTGTTTCATTAGCAGAAATTTTAACAGGAACATATTTTGCACCACTGGGTTTTCAAAAAGGCATTTGGGCAATTATTATCGGACATATCATTGGATGTTTAATGTTGTTCTTTGCAGGTTTAATCGGTGGTAAAGTAAGAAAAAGCTCAATGGAAACAGTTAAGCAGAGCTTTGGCTCAAAGGGTGGCTTACTTTTCTCAGTACTAAATGTTCTTCAGCTTGTTGGTTGGACAGCTATTATGATTTATGACGGAGCAATTTCTGCTACAAGTATTTTCAATACAGGCAGATGGGTATGGTGCTTAGTTATCGGTGCATTAATTGTGCTATGGATTTTAATTGGCATCAAGAATTTAGGTAAGGTAAATACAGTTGCTATGTCAGCACTGTTTATCCTAACAATTATTCTTTGCTTTGTTATTTTTAATGACGGTACATTTACTTCAACAATCAGTGACGAAATGACATTTGGTGCAGCAGTTGAACTTTCTGTTGCAATGCCACTATCTTGGCTACCACTAATCTCTGACTATACAAGAGAAGCTGAAAAGCCTGTTAAGGCTACAGCAGTAAGTGCTATTACATACGGTATCATCAGTTGTTGGATGTATGTAATCGGTATGAGTGCAGCTATCTTTACAGGTGAAAGTGATATTGCCCAGATTATGATTAAAGCAGGTCTTGGTATTGCAGGTCTACTAATCATTATCTTCTCAACAGTTACAACAACTTTCCTAGATGCTTATTCTGCCGGTATTTCAGCAGAGTCAATTTTCTCAAAGCTAAAGGGTAAGTATATGGCAGTTGCAGTTACCGTTATAGGTACAATTGGTGCAATTATTTTCCCAATGGATGATATTACAGATTTCCTATATTTAATCGGTTCAGTATTTGCACCTATGATTGCAATTCAAATTGCCGATTTCTTTATCCTAAAAGAAGATAGAAGTAATAAACAAGTTTCTATCGTTAACCTACTTGTATGGGTAGTTGGTTTTGTAGTTTATAGACTACTAATGCAGGTTGATATTATTGTAGGTAATACTCTACCGGATATGCTTATCACCCTAATTCTATGCGTAGTAGTTAACCTAATTGTAAATGCAGTAAAGAAGAAAAATTGATTTTAATTAGTGTTCTGAATTTTGATTTATAAGTGTGAATTATAACAAATTTTTGGCTCACAGAAGTAGGGGCTTCACTACAAAAGTTTTTTATTCAAAAACTTTTGCATAAGTTCACATTAGCAAATCAAACTTCGCCTATGGCTCGTTTTCTTTGATGTTCACTTAATTGTTCGCCCGTTAAAAATGTGATATTTATGGGATTATTGTCCTGTTTACAGATTATAAATTTATAATATCTACATAGGACATAATACTTTTATATAGGATAGTTTGTAACGGGACATCAATGATGTCCCCTACAGCTGTGAGTCATAGTTCCTTATGACCTTAGGTGATATATTCTTACTGTAAATTCATTTTTTGACACTATCAAAATGAAAAATAATAAATTTTCCCCTAGAATTCTAGGGGATTTTCTTTTATATGATTATTTCAAAAAGAAATTTTAAGATATAGTGTTGTTTTCACACAAAAATCTATCACATTTTACATAATTAATATTGAAAATTTAATAAAGTGATAATATAATAAAGGTATATAGAAAGGATGGTCAATATGGAAAAGATAAGATTTCTACAATGTTTGTCAAAGCAATATCCTACAATAGATAGTGCAGCAACAGAAATTATCAACTTACAGTCTATACTTAACTTGCCTAAAGGTACAGAACATTTTTTGTCTGATATTCACGGTGAATACAGAGCTTTTTCTCATGTTCTTCGCAATGGTTCAGGTGCAGTTATGAAGAAGATTGATGATGTATTTGGAGATACTCTATTTGAAGACCAAAAGGAAGATTTAGCATCTTTAATATATTACCCATCCGAAAAGTTAGATTATGTTAAGTCACAAGGTAAAGCTGATGACAGTTGGTATCGTACAACTTTATACAGATTGGTTTCTGTATGTCAGATAGTTTCTTCAAAATATACTCGTTCAAAGGTTAGAAAGGCTATGCCTGATAACTTTAGATATGTTATTGAGGAACTTATTACAGAGAAAAAGGAAGTCCTAAACAAGAAAGCCTACTATGACGAAATCATCAATACAATTATTGAAATCGGTTGTGCTGATGAATTTATCATTGAAATGTCTAACCTAATTCAGCAACTTGTAATTGACCATTTACATATTATCGGTGATATTTATGACAGAGGCTATGGCTCACACTTTGTAATGGATAGTTTGCTTAACTACCATAGTCTTGATATTCAATGGGGTAATCACGATGTATTGTGGATGGGTGCATCAGCAGGACAAACTGCTTGTATTGCAAACATTGTTCGTACAAGTATTTTGTATGATAACCTATCTGTACTTGAAAATGGTTACGGTATCAGTATGATGCCTCTTGTACTTTTTGCTATGGAGCAATATGCCGATGACCCTTGTGAGCAGTTTGCCATTAGATTTAGACACAATCAAGGTATGACTACCCAAACAAAACTTGCAATGAAAATGCAAAAAGCCATTACTGTTATTCAGTTTAAACTTGAGGGTCAGCTAATTGCAAAACACCCTGAATACAAGATGGATAACAGAAGATTACTGGATAAGATTGATATTAAAAAGGGAACTGTTTTGTTAGATGGTAAGGAATATGAAATTCTGGACAAAAATTTCCCTACTATTAATTTTGACAATCCTTATGAACTGACTAAGGAAGAACAATCTGTTATTGCGAAACTTAGAAATTCATTTATAAATTGTGGTAAGCTAAAGAAACATATTAAGCTACTACTTAATAAAGGTGGACTTTATCGAGTTTATAACAATAACATTCTTTTCCATGGTTGTGTGCCAATGAATGAGGACGGTACTTTTAGAAAGATAAATCTTTTTGGTGAAGATTTGTGTGGTAAGGCTCTTTATGATGAGATTGAGCGTTGTGCCAGAAAAGCTTTTTTCTCAGTAAATGAAGATGAGAGAAGAACCGGTAGGGATATTCTATGGTACTTGTGGAATGGTCCTGATTCTCCACTTTATGGTCGTGACAAAATGACCACATTTGAAAGATACTTTATTGAAGATGAATCAACCCATAAAGAAAAGAAAGATGTTTATTATAAACTAATTAATGATGATAAAGTGGTTGACAGTATTTTTGCCGAATTTGGAGCAAAAGGAGAAAATGCCCATATTATTAACGGTCATGTTCCTATTCATCATACTGAGGGAGAAAGTCCTGTTAAGTGTAACGGTAAAGTAATTTTGATAGATGGTGGGTTTAGTCAGCCTTATCATAAGGTAACAGGTATTGCCGGTTACACATTAATTTATAATTCCTATGGGTTAATGCTAACTGCCCATGAACCTTTTAAGTCTGTAGATGCTACAATTAGAAGTGGCAGAGATATGCAGACAAATCAGGTAGCAAAGGAAGTTAGCCAAAAGAGAATTCTTGTAGGTGATACCGATAACGGTAAAAGACTGAGAGAAAATATTAAAGACCTAAAGGAACTTATCAAAGCATATAGAGACGGTACAATTCGCCAAAATCAAAAGAACTAATGAAAGGTAGATTTTATGACCTTACAACAACTTAAATATGTTGTAGCAGTAGCAGATAAAGGCACTATCAGCAAAGCATCAAAGGAACTTTTTGTTTCTCAGCCTAGCCTTACAAATGCTATCAGAGAACTGGAAAAGGAAATGAATATTTCTATTTTTAATAGAACAAATAAGGGTACTGTTGTTTCACAAGAAGGTGAGAAATTCTTGCGTTATGCTCGTCAAGTGCTGGAACAAGCAAGTTTACTTGAAAGTGCTTTTAAGGGCAATGTAAAGCAGAAGAAAAGCTTTTGTGTGTCAACTCAGCACTATTCCTTTGCAGTAAATGCATTTGTTGATTTAATCAAAAAGTATGGGGAAGATGAGTATGATTTTTCCCTAAGAGAAACAGAAACTTATGAAGTTATTGATGATGTTGCCAAGATGAAAAGTGAATTGGGAATTGTATATCTTAATTCTTTTAACGAAAAAGCATTAGGAAAAATCTTTAAAAGTAATAACCTAAAGTTCACAGAATTATTTACTGCTAATCCTCATATTTTTGTCAGTACAAGTAACCCGTTAGCAAATAAAAAGTCAGTAAAAATGAAAGACTTAGCACCATATCCATACTTGTCATACGAACAAGGTGAGCATAATTCTTTCTACTATTCTGAAGAAATTTTCAGCACAGAAGAACGACTAAAGAATATTAGAGTAACCGATAGAGCAACTTTGTTTAATCTATTAATCGGTCTTAACGGTTATACAGTTTGTAGTGGTGTTATTGACAGTTCATTAAACGGTGAAAATATTGTCAGTATTCCTCTTGATAAAGAGGGCGTTATGCGTGTAGGTATCTTAACTCATAATGATATTATCCAAAGTGAAATGGCTCAGTATTATATTAATTCACTAAGTAAATATATTAATGTAGAATAAAGATATGAAATAACGGTTAGTTATAGTTTAAAGCTATAGCTAACCGTTATTTTTATGTATTTTACAACAATTATTTTACCTTGTATAATTGAAACATAAAATGAAATGCGAGGTAACTTAAATGAGTAATTTACATATTCCTTTTAGATATGATGTTGTAGGTAGTTTCCTAAGACCTGCAAAATTAAAAGAAGCAAGAGCAGATTTTGAACAAGGCAAAATTACTGCTGATGAACTAAAAGCAGTAGAAGATAAGGCTATTATCGACCTAGTAGAAAAGCAGAAAAAAGCCGGTCTAAAGGTTATCACAGACGGTGAATTCCGTAGAGCAACTTGGCACTTAGACTTTATGTGGGGCTTCAATGGTGTTGAACACAAGAAAACCGAAAAGGGCGTTCAGTTCCATGGTGAACCGGCACTAATTGACGATACATGGCTAAGTGACAAAATCACAGTAGACAACCACCCATTCGTAGAACACTATAAATTTGTTAAGGCTTTAGAAGATGAAAATACTGTTGCAAAACAGACTATCCCTGCACCGGCACAGTTCTTTCAGCAGATGATTATTCCGGCAAATATTGAAACAACAAGAAAGTTCTATCCAACAGATGAAGAACTAATTGAAGATATTGCAAAGGGCTATAGAAAGGTTATTAAAGACCTATATGATGCCGGTTGTAGAAATGTTCAGTTTGATGACTGTACATGGGGTGTGTTAGTAGCAGAGGGCAGTGTTGCTCGTTACGGTGAAGGTGCTGACTTTAAAGAAATCAGCGAAAAGCTACTAAAAGTAAACAACCTTGCTATTGAAGGTAAGCCTGAAGATATGGTTATTGCAACTCATGTTTGTAGAGGCAACTACCACTCAGCTTACTTTAGCAGTGGTGCTTATGACCCTGTAGCAGAACCACTATTCGGCAGAGAAAATGTTTCTGCTTATTATCTTGAATTTGATGATGAACGCTCAGGTTCATTTGAACCATTAAAGTATGTTTCAGGTGACAAGAAAGTTGTTCTTGGTCTTATTACTTCTAAGTCACCTAAGTTGGAGGACAAGAAGGTAGTAATTGACAGAATTAAGGAAGCATCAAAGTATGTTCCACTTGACAGATTATACCTAAGTCCACAGTGTGGTTTTGCATCATGTGAAATCGGTAACAAACTTACTGAAGAAGAACAGTGGGCAAAGATTGCTCTTGTTAAGGAAATTGCAGAAGAAGTTTGGGGCTAATCTAAATTTAAATAAATTAAGGTTCAGTACTGTGTGCTGAACCTTTTTGTATATATAAAGAATAATTATACATAAATTGTGATTTTACCTATTAATAAAAGTAAAAAGAATGTTAATACTTTCACAAGATTGTTAAAACTTCGTCAATATGCACAAAGTATTGTTAAAATATTATCAAAAACTGTATTCTTCTAAAGAATAATATTTGTTGACTTTGCATAATTATAATATATATCTTTTGTACAAACCTAAACAAACTTTAAATTTCCGTTGTGTTATTATACAAAAATATTTTTTAATCTTCTGTTATTATTACACTATACGCACAAAAAATAAAGCTGTATAATATAACCAAAGCAAAAGAGCTTTAGGTGTTAAAATCAAATTTGAAAGGATGAATTTTATGAAATTTGAGAAAGTTTTAGCTGAAAGAAAAGACAAAGTTATTTACAAAGACGGCGACAAGTGTATCAAAGTTTTTGATGAAAGTTATAAAAAATCAGATATTCTGAATGAAGCTCTTAATCAGGCTCGTGTAGAAGAAACCGGTCTTAACATACCAAAGATTCACGAAGTTACAAAGATTGACGGTAAGTGGGCAATCGTAACTGACTTTATTGAGGGCAAGACACTTGCTCAGTTAATGGAAGAAAACCCTGACAAGGAAGATGAATATCTAAATCAGTTTGTTGATATTCAACTTGAAGTTCTTGGCAAGAAAGCTCCTCTACTAACTAAGCTATGGGACAAAATGTCCAGAAAGATTGATGAAACTACTCTTGATGCAACAACAAGATTTGAACTTCAAGCCAGAGTTTCCGGTATGAAGCGTCATCACAAGGTTTGCCATGGTGATTTTAACCCAAGTAACATTATCATTACACCTGATGGTGTTCCATATGTACTTGACTGGTCACACGCAACTCAGGGTAATGCATCTGCTGATGCAGCAAGAACTTACCTAATCTTTACTTTAGCCGGTAACGAAGAACTAGCTAAGAAGTATCTAAAGCTATTTAGCAAGAAAGCTGATATTCCAATTCAGCTGGTACAAGAATGGATGCCTGTTGTTGCAGCATCTCAGTCAGTTAAGGGCAACCCTGAGGAGAGAGAGTTACTTCTATCTTGGGCAGATGTTGCTTCTTACGAATAATTAATAATAGTTAATAATCTATTTCCTTTTTATAAAATCTAACCTAAGTAAAGGGACTACCATTGGTAGTCCCTTTATGCTGCAATTATATGTAATTTCTATAATAGAATTATAAATCAATATCAAGTTCAACAGGACAATGGTCACTACCCATAATGTCTGTGTGAATTTTGCTATCAATTATTTTGTCTTTGATAGAGTCTGATGTGATAAAGTAGTCAATACGCCATCCTGCATTGTTCTTTCTGGCATTAAAACGATAACTCCACCAACTGTAAATTCCTTCCTTATCAGGATATAAGTAACGGAAAGAATCGGTAAAACCTGAATTAAGCAATGTGGTCATTTTCTCTCTTTCTTCATTAGAGAAACCGGCATTTTTTCTGTTTGTCTTAGGGTTCTTTAGGTCAATTTCATTGTGAGCAACATTAAGGTCGCCACAGAGAATAACAGGCTTTTTCTCGTTAAGACTCAGTAAATATTCTCTAAAATCATCTTCCCATTTCATTCGATAATCAAGTCTCTTTAACTCGTTTTGTGAGTTAGGAGTATAGCAAGTAACAAAGAAAAAGTCCTCATATTCAAGAGTGATTACTCTGCCCTCAGTGTTATGCTCATCAATTCCTATGCCATTAGTAACTGCTAATGGTTCTTTTTTTGTGAAAATTGCAGTGCCTGAGTAACCCTTTTTCTCAGCATAATTCCAGTATTGATAGTACCCATCAAGTGGTAAATCAATCTGTCCTTCTTGTAATTTTGTTTCTTGTAAGCAGAAAATATCTGCATCAAGCTCATTAAAAATATCAACAAAGCCTTTAGTAACACAGGCTCTTAGTCCATTAACATTCCATGAAACCATTTTCATAACAATCATTCCTTTCTATATAGAAAAAACTTTGGCAAGTAAAAACCAAAGTTTTTTATTTTATTAAGTTATTAGTACCTTTCTTTTTGCTTTTTGGTTTGTCAAAGAGAGGATTAACCTTTTTAATTTTAATCTGTAAAGACCTATCAATACTGGCTGATACACTAGGAAGTTGCACCTTGTTTTTGTCACTTCGAACAACAAGATTTTTGTCAATGCTAGGGAAAATCTTGATGATATGTGGCTTTTTGATTTCCTTAGTTTCTTTCTTTTCTTCCTTAGGTGGCAGTTCCTCTGTAGTATCATTAGATTTAGTTTCTTCAACTTGATTAATATTTTGAGAAATTTCCTTAGAAAGAATAGGTAGCTTAATCTTTACACCACAAGTGTATTTTTCTAAATTAGAAAAATACCACTTAGGTTGCAATGTACTGTCAATACTTCTATTAATATTGCCAATCTGTAAAATCGGCTCTACACTTCTTTTAATTTCTCTAAAAGAAAAAATATTGTGCTTTTTAAGAAAACTATTTTCTTTATGAGAATTAACATCACTTTCAATTTGTGCAATATCTTTGATTTTAATATTGTGCTGAATAGCAGTTTTTTCCGGAATACGAACATAAACTTCCGGTGGTACATCATATTCAGTAATAACCGGTTTAGGAGTTGCAACAGTTAGGTAGTATTTTTCATAGTCCTTTATAGTGGTTGTATTATTCTTTAAAGGAATTTCAGCCACTTCATCAACAGTAAAACCGGCATTGTTTAGTAAAAATTCTTCACTGCAACTTTTTTTGTTGCTACATTTGCTCAAGGTGATAACCTTTCCATCAGTAGCAACAAGCCTTTTAATTTCAGAAAGAATGTGAGTTCTCTTTTTGCCACTTTCCATTGTGTATAGTGGACCAAGTAGCAGAACAACATCAGCTTTATTCTTTGTAGGAATTTTCCTACTGTCGTTTATAAAGTTGTTGTAAGCAACAAATGGATTTTCGTGGTCAATATGCTCCAAATCTTTAGGGGATAGAGGAACAATTTTTCCTAAGTTATTCTCCTTAATCCATTTAGAAAAGTAGTCATAACCACACCTTAAATCCATAACCCTTGTATCTTTTGATAGATATTGGGATATTATATTTTGAATGTGACAATACTCGTTTTTGTCCATAAGTAAATATCCCCTTTCATCAAAATATACAATATCATTATAACAAAAGTATTGTTCATTAGCAAGACAAATAAACATATATACTTGCTTTATTTGTAAAATTGTTGTTAATTATTACTTATTTAATAATATTAATGTAGATTTTTGCTTGTGAGTGTAAATGATGTAAAATTTTTATCTTATAGTGGTATGAGTAACCTATTTATAATTTTTAACTATGATACGCAAGATTATATTAAAAGTAAATTTGTATTACCGGCTAATTGGATGGTAAAAAAGCTCAAAGTGAGAACTTTGAGCTATAAGTAATATACAGTAACTATAACTGATAATTAGTATTATATTAATTAATTTATATTATTTTCTTCATCTTCTTTTAGATTATCAAGTGCAACTTTTACAGCCTCAACAACAAATGCAGAAAAAGTACAATCAGTACCAACAAGGGCTTCTTCAACCTCTTCAATTACATCATTAGGAAATCTAATGCTTTTTGTTGTGGTTTGGGGCATTTGTGGAATTTTGAATTTTCTCATATTAAATACACTCCTGTATTACATCTTATAATACTATTGTATGCAATTTGCACAAAAATGTTGTGCTACATTTTGTAATACATTATGTATTGCAAAATAAATAATATGGTGATATAATTTAGTCAATGAAGCTTCATATTACTGTAAATAAATACAGATGTATAATCGGAGGTGCTTATGAATATAGTAGTAGGATACATACTTACATTTTTAGGTGGTAGTGGATTGTTTTATTCATTTGTTACAATAAAAACAGACCACTCACATACTTGGAGATCACCCTTTACAACATTTGAAACAACTATTATGGTGGTGTGTATATTATCACTGATTGTATTAGTTGCCGGAATAATGATAATCATTTTTTCAGTTGTTAAAAAGAAAAATCAAGATATGCTTAACAAATTATCGGGAACTGTGGATAATGTTCCAAAAGCAAGTGTTTGTCCTAATTGTGGATTAAATGTATCACCAAATTTAAAGCAATGTCCTAGATGTAATTGTATGTTATCAAATAATAGAGGAGTGATTAATAATGGCAAGAACAATTATTAGAGTACCATTTACTGCAAGTGTAGATAATACATATAATATGGTTGTTTCTATTTTGCAGTCAAACGGATATAAGGAAATTTCTTATAATGGCGAAACTGTGTGGAAAAAAGGTGTTGGTTTATTAACTGCTATGCAGTATATAAAAATTGAATTTGAAGAAAATTTACTGATTGTTTCAGGCTGGGTACAATCCGGATTAGGTAGTAAGGGTGGTAGCGAAATGGCACTTAACGGTGTTGTTGCAGCTGTTCCTAAAAAGTCGGTTATGAAAGTTATTGAGGAAATAAAAAGAAGTGTTTAATAAATACTAAAAAACTAGTATTAAAAAATCTCAGAGTAGGTATTGAACAAGTCCGTAAAAAATGGACAATGGAAAAAAACACCCTCTTGATGTAGAATATACATCAGGAGGGATTTTTAATTCTCAGTATTGCCTCAATGTGCATTATATGATGACGGGAGAAAGGCATTTTTATAAGACCTTTAACATCTTTATTACACCAATAATCAACTAACCAAAATGCATTTTCATTGTTACTGACACATTTAGAATTTATTAGATTTTCTCTTATTTGTGGTGATGGTTTTCTCTTTAAATCTGCATATTCCAAGTTACATAATAATTCTTCTGTGGAATTTTTCACCTTTTGGGCATAGCTATATAATTCAGTTATATTCAGCTTTTTTGAGAAATTTTCTACTTCATCTTGGGTAAGTTCATTACCTGTAGTTATAATAGGTGAATTTATTTTTTCTTGAAAATTTTCTGCAAAAAATACTTGTTCATCATTGTTTATAATGGTGTGAGCAACAATATCTTCTATTCTGAATATATGCCATATTGAATAAGCAATAGTTTTGTTGTGATAACCCTTTGCATTTTTAAAAGGTATTTTTGAATAATCTTCAGGTGATATATTGTTCCTTAAGTCAGTCAGTTGTTGAAATAGTATATTTCTCAGAAAGAATAATGTTTCAATTCCTGATTTAAAGTTTTCCTTACTGTTTATTTCTTTTTGCATTTGTTTGTTAATATCAGACCACTGTTTATTCATATTTCCCTCTTAGAAAAATAGCACTTACATTTTTCAGTAAGTGCTATAAATTTACTTTCGATTTCTCTTTGAAAAAATACAACCACAATAATTTTGCCTGTAAAGTTCAAACTCTTTTGAAAGTTCAATACTTCTTTTGTAGCCTTCTTTTTTCTTAAAGTCAGTACATAGGTACTGTGATTTACATTTAATATTTTTGCCTATTTCGTTTATTAAATGAGCATTCTTTAATGGACTTAAAGTTAATGTAGTAGCAAAATAATCAGCACCGATTTGCTCAGCAACTTTACCTGTGTAATTAAGTCTTAGTGCAAAACAGATTGCACATCTTTTGCCTCTTTCAGGTTCGTTTTCAAAACCTTGTACTGCATCATAAAAGTCCTGAGGGTTGTAGTCACCATCAATAAACTTTACTTCATACTTAGTTTTCATTTTAGAGATTAACTTTTTCTGTTCATCTCTTCTTTTTAAGTATTCTGACTTTTCACCAATATTAGGGTTAAAGTACAGTACAGTAATCTTAAAGTAGTTTGATAGATATTCTATGCAATAGCTACTGCAAGGTGCACAACAAGAATGTAAAAGTAGGGTAGGCACTTCACCCTTACTTTGATGATAGGCAATAAGCCTATCCAACTTTTTCTGATAATTTATTTTCATAGTGAAAACTTCTCCAAAAATTCATCTGCATTGTCAATAACAACATCAGCACCGGCTTCTTCAAGCTCTTTTCTGCCTCTAAAGCCCCAGCTAACACCACAACACTTTACACCGGCATTCTGTGCAGTATAACAGTCAACATTACTGTCACCAACATAGATACATTCTTCTTTTTTAATATTAAGTTCTTTTAACATTGCATAAAGTGCATCAGGACTAGGTTTAATGTCAAATTCAGGCTTTTTACCCCAAGCAAAAGCAAATTTATGATTAGGGAAAATCTTTGCCAAAATTTTTGCAACAAATTCATCAGGTTTGTTAGAAAGTACAGCTGTCTTAATGCCCTTTTCTTCAAGGTCATTGAGTAACTTTTCTGTACCTTCATATGGTGCAGTTTTGTCTATTGAATGAGCATTGTAATAATAGTCAAAGCCACCCTTTACAATGTCAAAAATCTTTTCATCAGTTTCAGGTGACATTGCTCTCTTTACTAGGTTTACAACACCACTACCTACCAACTGCTTGTAATCTTCAACAGGATAAGTCTTTAGTCCTGCCTTTTCAAGTCCGTAGTTAGTAGCATTTGCAAGGTCCTCAAGTGTATTTGCTAAAGTTCCGTCTAAATCAAAAACAACTAGTTTATACATAATATCCACCTTCTATATATTATTCTACTTACATTATACACCACATTATTTATATGTCAAAAGAGTTTTACAAAGAAAAATAAGAAATTTGTAACTAATATACTTCTAAAAATCTTGACATAATTCTAGTTAAATAGTAGTATTAAAGGGTAAGTCTTTAACTATAATATGGAGGCACAAAATGGATAACAAAGCTAAAAAGATTGAAATGAAAGATTTGGTAGATTACTGTAATAACTACGGCTTTATTTTTCAGGGTAGTGAAATTTACGGTGGTCTTGCAAACACATGGGACTACGGTCCATTAGGTTCAAGACTAAAGAATACTATCAAAGATGCTTGGAGATATTTCTTCATTCAGAAGAGAGATAACGCATATGAAGTTGATGCTGACATTCTTATGAACCCTAGAGTATGGGAAGCAAGTGGTCATGTTCAGAGTTTCTCTGACCCACTTGTTGACTGTAAAGAATGTAAGACTCGTCACAGAGCAGATAACCTAATTGATGATTTTGACGAAAATGCTCATGCTGATGGTATGACTCAGGAAGAAATGATGAACTACATTAAGGAACATAATGTTCCTTGTCCAAATTGTGGTAAGTCTAACTTTACTGATATTCGTCAGTTTAACCTAATGTTCGCTACTCAGAGAGGTGTTACAAATGACTCTGCTAACACAGTTTATCTAAGACCTGAAAATGCACAGGGTGAATATGTAAACTTCCTAAATGTACTAAGAACAACAAGAACAAAGCTACCTTTCTCAATCGGTCAGATTGGTAAGGCTTTCAGAAACGAAATTACACCGGGTAACTTCACATTCAGAACAATTGAATTTGAACAGATGGAATTCCAGACATTCTGTAAGCATGGTGATGATGAAGATATTTATGAATACTTCAAGAACTATGGTATTGAATTCTTCAATATGCTAGGTCTTCCAAGTGAAAAACTTCGTCACCACGACCATGAAAAACTTGCTCACTACGCAAAGGCAGCTTGTGATATTGAATATCTATTCCCATTTGGTTGGGGCGAAATCAACGGTACTCACAACAGAACAGACTTTGACCTTTCAAGACATGCTGAATTCAGTGGTAAGAAACAGGAATACTGTGACCAGACAACAGGTGAAAAGTTCACACCATATATTATTGAATCAACATATGGTCTTGACAGAATTACTCTTGCAGTTCTATTTGAAGCATACAGAGTTGAAGAACTGGAAAATGGTGACACAAGAGAACTTCTAAAGATTTCTCCGGCACTTGCTCCAATTAAACTAAACATCTGTCCTATTAAGAAGAAATTCCATAGTGAAAAGGCTAAGGAAATTCTTGCAATGTGCAAAAAGCACTTTATGACAAGCTATGATGAATCAGGTTCAATCGGTAAGAGATATAGAAGAGCTGATGCTATCGGTACACCATGGCAGATTAGTGTTGACGAAAAGACAGTTGAAGAAAACATTGTTACTCTTCGTGACAGAGATACTATGGAACAAATTGAACTAAAGGTTGAAGAACTTGTACCATATATCGAAGAAAGAATTCAGTTTGAAAAGTAATTTTTAATAACTTTTTTTGTTGCGATTTGTTGAGTGTTAAATCTATTCAGTAAATGTACTTAGTAATGAATTTTATTTGAAATGAATTTACTTAGTGATGAATTACTTTATAGTGAATTTATTTAGTGATGCATTTACCAAGTGATATATTGCTGAGCGATATATTTATTTGTTCATCAATCAATAAACATAAATTTAAGGGGATGGCTAGTACCATTCCCTTTTTTGCTTTTGTAGTTGTTTTCAATATAAATTAGGGCTTTAATTTTCGTTTGTGTGTAAAGATAAATTAGTTTTATAAATTTGGGTTTGTGGGTGTGAATTATAACAAAATTTTGGCTCACAGTCGTAGGGGCGAACATCGTTCGCCCGTTTAATAGTAAAATGTTTTATGTAACTTAGTCCTATGTAGAAACTAAAAATTATAACTTACCATATAGGGCAAAGTACCTATATAAAGGCTAGTTTGTAACGGGACATCAATTAAGTGAACATCAAAGAAAACGAGCCATAGGCGAAGTTTGATTT
>Ga0326513_10001012_pt1 | contig 23089 bp, 36 predicted proteins | sample 2_2465_0518_D_FD_203654 | JGI IMG/M metagenome (GOLD analysis project Ga0326513, IMG submission 203654) | Bovine rumen microbial communities from UC Davis, California, United States - 2_2465_0518 | ecosystem: Host-associated > Mammals > Digestive system > Stomach > Rumen | place: USA... | reverse complement strand
CAATACAAGTACAATAAGGCAAACTACAAGCGCATACCATTAGATTATCCGTTAACCGACTTCCCGAAACTACAGGAGGCAGCGAGGCAAGCCGGACAAAGCGTAAACGGATATATCAAGCAAGCAATATCGGATCGCATGGAAAAAGAGTCTGTTTAATTACCAGGCTCTTTTCTTTTCGGCTTTTATGTGATATACTAGTTGTAATCAAGTATTATACAATTTGTAAAGGGGTGAAATGATGGCAAAAGATAAAGAGATCGTACAAGTTAACCAGGCGTTAAAGGGAAGGGGAGGAAAATATAACTTCCCTTCTACTGTTGAACCCGAAAACCCGGAAGACGTTAAAGAGGCTTTGGGATCTGTCCTGTATTGGTACAAAAGAGGAGAGGAAAATAAACCCGATACAGATACAGCAATACAGGAAAGAATAGTTGAGTATCTATCCCAATGTTATATGACAGGGCAGCGAATGACGGTTGAAAAGCTCGCCCTTGCTTTGGGTATTACTAGGGAAACACTATGGAAATGGGAACAGCAACCCGGCAACAGGGGCAACATGATTAAAAAAGCTAAAGACACAATAGCCGCATATGACGCGGATATGGTAGCAAAAGGCAAGTTAAACCCTGTACCCTATATATTTAGAGCAAAAAACTATTATGGAATGAAAGATTCACAAGATATAGTAGTAACACCAAACAATCCGATAACAGACATACAGCCGGAGGAAATAGTCGAAAAATACCAAGAGCTGCCAGATTAATATACTATCTGTATTCGTTCAATTATTCTTGTAGCATTATGGCAATATGGCAAAAGTAAAAACCCTGTATTATCAAGGCTTTGCTGATTTTATCGGAATATTTTCTATTATGCCGATATACAAGGATAGTTGTTCCGGCTGCGATCCTGGCAAGGCTACCGGAGGGGGAAACCAGCTCCTCCTCCCAAGCCGGGGTTAGTCCAGTAAATAGCCGAAAACTTAAAAAGGACTTGTCCCGTTAGTAGCCGAAAAGTAAAAAAGGCTTAGTATCTGAAAAGGCGAAAAAATCCGAAAAACAAAAAAGGGCATATATGGACATAGTGGTATATATCGTAACGGTACTGATGTTCTTTGTAGTATATATAAGCGAGTGATGCTTTCCTTCCCTCCAGAATATGGTATAAATAGCATCATTTGTCTTTCTGTGGAGGACATTGTATCAAAAATCACGGGGGAAACACTTTTCAGTGTCCTTGGTAGGTGGAATTATGTATGATGAGCTTAAACGTAAGCTGTTAAAGAAGAATGACATCGAGGCGTTGAAGGACTGCTTTGCGTTATGCGTTGCGGATGGGGATCATGAAACCAACGGAGAGATACGGAAAGCGGTTCGCGGGTTGGGAGCGTCATCGGAAGGTCTGGAGTTGTACTGGAAGACACACTTGTTCGATGCTCCTGAGTCATTGGATTCGTATATGCTTTACATTGAGCATAACCGTCCTATCCAGAAGCAGTTCTATCTCCCCAGAAGGAAGCAGCTAAAGAGATTAGTGGATGCTTTGCAGAGATTAGAGGAAAGGGAACTCACTCTTCTTGGCATTTCTCTGGCTCCTGGCGTTGGCAAGACAACCACGGCTGAGTTCTTTCTTACATGGACGGGAGGAAGACACCCGGAGCTTCCTATTCTTACTGGTTCTCATTCCAATGCGTTTCTTAGAGGAATGTACGGGGAGATCCAGAGGATATTAGACCCGATGGGGGACTATCTGTTCAACGACGTATTCCCGGATGTCCATGTAATAAATACGAACGCACAGGACATGATGATCGATTTGGGAAGGGACAAGAAGGACGCGAAGCGTTTTACCACGTTTGAGTTCTCTTCTATTGGGTCTGGGAACGCCGGTAAGGTGAGAGCGCAGAATATCCTGTACTGCGATGACCTTGTGGATGGTTTGGAGTCTGCTCTTTCCAGAGAGAGAATGGATAAGCTGTACAATCTCTACGCTACTGACCTTAGACAGAGGAAACTCGGTGACTGCTGTGAGCTGCATATAGCGACGAGGTGGAGCGTCCACGATCCATTGGGGAGATTGGAGCAGTTGTACAGGGATGACCCGAAAGCATTGTTCATCGTCGAACCCGTCATGGATGAGAACGACGAGTCGAGATTCGACTATCCGTATGGGGTTGGGTATTCCACTAAGGTTCTGAGGGAACAAAGGGAAGCGATGGACGATGCCTCATGGAGAGCATTGTTTATGGGTGAACCCATCGAGAGAGAAGGTCAGTTGTACCCCGAAAACGAACTCAGAAGGTACTTTGAACTCCCGGACAAAGAGCCGGATGCCATCATCTCGGTCTGTGATACGAAGGACAAGGGCGAAGACTACTGCGTCATGCCTATTGCCTATCAGTACGGAGAAGACTTCTATATCGACAGGGTGGTTTGCGATAATTCCTCTCCTAGTGTGGTGGAAACCAGGCTTGCTATGGCGTTGGTGGAATGTGGTGTCCAGATGTCGCAGTTTGAGTCGAACGCTGCCGGAGGTAAGGTAGCAGAGAAAGTCCAGTCGATGGTGAAGGAAAAAGGCGGCATCACGAAAATAGTTACCAAATATACCACGGCAAATAAGGAAACAAAAATCATTGTCGCCTCGCCGTGGATTAAAGAGCATTGTCTATTCAAGGATAATTCCGTCATAAAAGAGGACAAAGAGTACCGTTTATTTTTACGCCAGTTGACAGGCTATACAATGGCGGGGAAAAACAAGCACGATGACGTTCCAGACGCTTTGGCACAGCTTTCCCTCTACGTTCAGACCTTCGGAATGAACAAAGTGGAGATCATCAAGCGCTTTTTTTAGCCTTTAATGATTACAAATAGTTGACAAAATGAATACTTGCAGTATATAATTGCATATGATGGATATTTGTAAGCAAAAAGACGTTCTGGAAGCCATCAACAGGATTCTGGAAGACGGAGACATAGCGGAGGTCAAGCGAGAACGCATCGGGATCGCTGTTGTGCGTATCAAACGCAAGCTGGAACATCCTCCGAAAGAACGGCGCGGCTGAATGGTATGTGCCGCGTAACGACCAAAGGGAAGGGTCAGGTGTCTAAGGACATCTGACCCATTTTTTATTGGAGGCAACATGGCTGAAACAACCTCACCTGTGATTCGTACAGATATGTTCGGGCGGCTTGATATATATGCCTCCTACGACGAAATCACCGAAGACAATCTCATAGAAGAGCTGAACTCCGCTCTGGTTTATCACATCCAGAATATGCTCCAGGAGGAGTTTCTGTATTGGTATCGGCGCGGAGTACAGCCGATTCTGAACCGCACGAAGGATGTCAGAGAAGACATTCTGAACAAGGTGCAGGTGAATCTGGCAGCGTCCTGCGTGGAGTTCAAAGATGGGTACTTTCTCACTCAACCGGCGTTCTATACGTCCCGTAGGAGAGGCGTACAGACGAAGCTGAAGAAGCTGAACGAGTATCTGTACCGCTCCGGCAAGCAGGAAGCCGACAACAAAATCGCCAACTGGTTCCACACCGTAGGAAAGGGTGTCGTGTACGTAGAGCCGTCCGAGGACGATGAAGTCCCCTTCAAGGCGTATGCGCTCGACCCGCGTTCTGCGTTCGTTGTGTATTCCCTCAAACCGGGCAACAAGCCTGTGATGGGTGTCAACTTCGTCGTGGCCGATGAAAAGGCGATGTTCGACGTATTCACGGAGAGCAAGGTTTACCACCTTTCTGGCACAGCTACGGGAAAGATGATGACCACAGCGACGAACAGCGACTTCATGGCGACGGCTGTTTCCATTGACAGCATCGAGCCGAACGTCCTCGGAAAGATCCCCATCATCGAGTACCGCTACAACTCGGTCAATATGGGCGCTTTTGAGGTCGGCGTGAGCATCCTCGACGAGATCAACAACATCTCGTCCAACGCCTGTGACGGCATCGAACAGTTCATCCAGTCCCTTGCCGTGGCGGTCAACTGCGAGTTCGACGAGGGAACCACCCTTTCCGACATCCGCAAAGCCGGATTCATTTCCTTCCGCTCAGTTGGTGAGAACAAAGCATCGTTTACGGTTCTGTCCGAACAGCTTGACCAGTCCCAGACGAAAGTCCTTCTGGACGAGCTGTACGACAAGTTCCTTTCCATCACGGCGATGCCGAGCCGGAGCAACGGTGGTACCACATATGACACCACGGGCGCTGCTGTATTGGCGAACTTCGGATGGTATCAGGCAGACGCGGCTGCACGGAACACGGAGGACTTGTTCAAGGAGTCCAACCGCCAGTTCGATGCCATCATCGTGGAGATCCTGCGTCGCAAGAACCTCCTCGACATTGACCTCAACGACTTTGAACTGAACTTCGTGAGGAACGAAACTGCCAATGTCCAGAGCAAGGCACAGGCGTTCCAGACGCTCATGTCTGCTGGTCTGCATCCCGAACTGGCAGCGGCAAAGTCCGGCATCTCCAACGACCCGGTTAAGGACATGAAGATGTCTGAAGCCTACATCAAGATGATTTGGGGAAGCCCTGGTCAAGCAGTTAAATCTGAGGAAAGTGGAGATGGGAAGGGCGAAGCAGAAATTATTGAGTCTGATAATGACAATGGTGAAAGCAATATAGGAAATTGACATGGTTGCAAAAGGCAGATAGTGATTGCAACACGACAAGGCGGCTACCTCACCGCTTTCTGCCTTTTTCAATATGAGGACATACGGGAGGTCGTATGGAGAATACATATTGCGTTTATTGCCATATATCGCCGTCTGGCAAGCGGTACATCGGTATTACAGGTAGGAAGCCGGAAAAGCGTTGGAACTATGGGGGCGGCTACTATGGCAATTCGCACTTTAGAAGGGCAATTCAAAAATATGGTTGGGATAATTTTCAACACATCATATTGTTCACTGGCTTGACAATGAAAGAAGCCTCTGAAATGGAAATCGCTCTTATTGAAAAATATGACACTACAAATAAAGAAAAAGGGTATAACGTAAGCCGCGGCGGTATGAACGAGGATCAAGTGTTTTCACAAGAAACAAAAGACAAAATCAGCGCGGCAAAGCGTGGAAAACCTTGCCCAGAATGGCAAAAAAAGCATTTGTCTATTGTGAATAAAGGGAAGATGCCAACTAATCTCGATGATTTGCACAAGAAGAATCAGAAGCGCGTGAATCAATATGATTTTGACGGGAATTATATTGCTACATATCCTTCTATTAGGATAGCAAGTCAAGAGTGCAATCTTTCTGAAAATAGCATAGGACTTTGCTGTCGTGGGCATTACAAAAGGGCTGGCGAGTATGTGTGGAGATTTGCAGAGCAACCATATGAATGTGACGCTAATGCAGGGTGATTGCCTTGAGCTGATGAAGCAGTTGCCAGATAAAAGCGTGGACTTAATTGTAACAGACCCGCCTTATAAAATGAATCATTCAACTGGTGGCTGTACAAACATTGGGATGAAAGATAGGTGGAAGGGAAATATTAGGGCGGGGAACACCGTGATGGGATTTGATACAAGCATTAAATTTTCTGATTGGCTACCCGATGTTTATAGAGTCCTAAAAGATGGGCGCCATTGTTACATTTTTTGCAACGACAAAAATCTGCAAGAATTGTTAAATGAAGCAACGTCGGTTGGTTTTCGAGAAAGCAACGTGCTTGTATGGGTGAAGAATAACGCTTGTCCGAACAGATATTACATGAAGAATTGCGAATTTATATTGTTTTTGTACAAGGGCAGAGCGAATCCTATTTATGACATGAGTAGCAAAGCAGCTTTTTGTTGCAAAAACATAAACGGAAAGCAAAAACTCCACGCGACAGAAAAACCGATTGAAATGCTTGAAACTTTTATAAAAAACTCAACAGATGACGGGGGCGTTGTTTTTGACCCATTTATGGGAAGCGGCACAACAGGAGTAGCTTGCATCAACACCAATCGCAACTTCATCGGCATAGAACTTGACCCTGATTATTTTGCCGTTGCGAAAGGGAGGATTGAAGGGCATGACCATTCTACCATTCGATTAACCGAGCAAACGAACGGCGGCGATGGCGAAGTGACCATTGTCGAGAGCGACAATGACACCGGCGAAAACGATACGGGTGGTGCTGTCTGATGGTGCTTTTGCCCGTCGATGAACTGAACTCTCTGTCTGCTGACCTCTCAATTCACTTTGATGAGGAAGGGAAGATCCGGTCAAAGCAGGATGAGGAAGACATCATCGATGAGATGCTAGACCTCTTCCTGTTGGCATATGCGAACGGTACGGAAGCGGCGAATACAGACCTCGGTACCGAAATCGAGGTCGACTACGAAGCAGTGGAGAAGGTCGTGTTCCAGACCATCGCCGGAGAGACATGGCGTGACCGTGTAGAGAAGTACTACCGCGAAGGTGGTACGGAATACGACATCGCCCGAATCGCAGAGACGGACATGACCCGGATCTACAACACGGCAGTCCTCAATGTGGCAGACCGCGTTGGCGGCGTGATGAAACGATGGGAAACCATGATGGATGACCGCGTGAGAGATACGCACGACTATCTCCAGAGCATGGTTGTTCCGTACGACGAGGACTTCTACACGTTCGATGGCGACCACGCCAGAGCGCCCGGGCTGTTCACGCTGCCGGAAAACAATATCAACTGCCGCTGCACAATTTCACTATTGCGCGGTTGAGATACACATCAGGGAAGATGTAAAAACGCACAATCGTCAGGGAAGACGTTAATCGCACATTTTATGGTCAGGGAAGACCTTAATCGCACGGAAGGAGAATGCTGATGGCACGAATCGACACCACGAAGATCGAAGGATTCGCTGAGATGTCTGCGGAGGACAAGCTCAAAGCTCTTACGGAGTATGAGTTTGAGGTTCCCGAACAGGACAACAGCGAAGTGAACCGGCTGAAAGCCGCACTCTCCAAGGCAAACGGTGAGGCCGCCGACTGGAAACGCCAGTTTCGCGAGAAGCAGACCGAAGCGGAACGAGCCGCGTCCGAGAGAGAGGAAAACGAAAAAGCAATCCGCAACGAGCTTGAAACGCTCCGAAAGGAAAAGGAAACAGCCGGACTCATAGCGCAGTTCATGGCAACCGGGTATGACCGGGAACTCGCCCAGAGAGCTGCGGAGGCGATGGTGGATGGTCGAGCGTCTGATGTCATCTCCATCCAGACAGAGTTCCTTGCGAACAAACAGAAAGAACTGGAAGCGGCGGCGCTCAATATGCAGCCGAAGCTGTCCACGGGCGCTACGCCCACATCCACTCAGGCAGAGATGGAGGAAATGAACAAGATGCGTCATTACTTCGGACTGCCACCCAGAAAATAAACAAAGGAGAAAAACAATGGCAACTACTGTTACTGCCCCTGTGTCCAACAGCATCGCACTTGCGTCCAAGTATCTGCCGATTCTGGACGAAATCTACAAGGCCGGTTCCAAGACCTCTATCCTCGACACCGCTAACGAGCGTGTCCGTTGGGATGGCGCGAAGACCGCCTATCTGTTCCATACCGCTCCTGTCGGTCTGGCGAACTACAGCCGCAACGCCGGTTTCGTTCCCGGTGATGTGACCGGCTCTTGGGAGCCTTACACCATCGAGCAGGATCGTGGCCGTTCCTTCATGATCGACGCGATGGACAACGACGAGACTCTCGGCATGGCGTTCGGTACGCTGGTCGGTGAGTTTGAGCGCACTCAGGTCATCCCCGAGCTGGATGCCTATCGTTTCGCCAAGTACGCCGCCGGTGCCGCTGCCGCGCAGGTCGTGACCGAAACCCTGTCTGCCGGTGCCGCTACCATCGCTTCCATCGACGGCGCGACTGCCGCTCTGGACGATGCGGAAGTCCCCTATGAGGGTCGTATCCTGTTCGTCAACCCCAGCGTCTACAAGCTCATCAAGTCCGGCGTGACCCGCATGGTCATGAACGGTGAGCGTGATGTGGACTACAACGTTGAGATGTTCAATGATATGCGCCTCATCACCGTTCCGTCTGGCCGGTTCAACACCGCCGTTACGCTGAACGCTCCCACCGCCTCCAACGGTGCCGGTGGTTACACCGCGTCTGGCGATGCCATCAACTACATGATCGTTCATCCCTCGGCTATCCTTCAGGTCGTGAAACACGCTGTTCCGCGTATCTTCAGCCCGGAGGTCAACCAGGAAGCCGATGCGTGGAAGTTCGACTACCGCGTGTACCACGACTGCTTCATCGAGGCACAGAAGACGAACGGCATCTACGTCTCCCACGCCTAAGATGGCTGTTATCAAGAACCCGGACGGTAGCATTACCGTGGGGATCATCCCCGAAAGCAAGCCGGAGGCGAAGGTTGAAAAACCTTCGTCCCCGGACAAGAAGCCTAAGAAAAAGGCGTAAACCAATGGCGAGGTGCTGACCTATGACAGACAACGACAAGCTGACAATGCTCAAAACGCTGCTGGAAGACGGCGGCACCTTGCCGTCCGATGAAAAGCTCAACGCATATCTTAACCTCTCCGGCAAAGAGATCCTTGCGTGGATGTACCACCTTATCGGCGGCGTTCCCGAAGATATGGTGGATGTCCCGGATAAATACGAAGTGACGCAGATTTACGCCGTGGTCGCCGGATATACCCACGCCGGTTCCGAAGGGCAGTCTGCTCACGACGAGAACGGCATCAGACGGACGTTCCGATATGCGGATATGCTCGACTACATCCACCAGAACGTTCTGGCATATGTGCGTGTGGGGGCGGTCACATGAGATCGCAACAGCGCAATATGACTCCGTTCTGGTATCGGCTTTACTCCGATAACGCCCCTATCACCACCACGGACGAGTGGGGCAATACCGTTGAAACCGGCGAGTACAATATTGGCTACTCCGACCCGGTGTCCATGTGCGCTAACATTTCTCCGGCTTCCGGTGCTTCCATCACGGAGCAGTTCGGAAATCTGGACAACTACGACAAAGTTATTGTCACAACCGACATGGACTGCCCGATTGACGAGGACAGCGTTTTGTACATCGGAATCACCCCGACCCAGACGGACGGAGAGTGGAGCAAGCACAACTATGTGGTGCGTCGAGTAGCAAAGAGCATCAACGGAATCAGCATTGCTGTGAGGAAGGTCGATGTTTATTGAAGACCGTAGAACTCACGACAAAGAATATCGAACTACTCATCCAAGAACTGGATGATTTCAAAAAGGTTCTGGACGATAAGTGCCAGGAACTGATTGACCGTCTTGCCGCCGAGGGAGTAACTGCCGCTCAATGGCGTTTCGACATGGCGACCTACGACGGCGACGGCAGAGTGAAAGTCGAAGCTGTGCCGGACGGCAAACTCCGCACATACGTTGTAGCGACTGGCGATGCCGTCCTGTTCATCGAGTTCGGTGCCGGTTATCTCATGGGGTATGGACACCCAGAACCTATGGGGTACGGGCCGGGAACTTATCCGGGCAAAGGGCATTGGGATGACCCGAACGGTTGGTGGTTGCCAAAAGCCGTCCAAGAGGCGACTGGCAAAAAGAAATCCTTCGGCAACCCTCCCGCAGCCGCCATGTACAACACCGTCAAGGATCTGGAAGACCGCATCGCAGAGATAGCATCGGAGGTATTCAAGTGATAGACGTTTTCAATCAAATCTATACCGACGTTGCGACTGCGGTTCGCGCAGGACATCCCGGAACATTCGTGACCGGGGAAAGGCTGAACAAACCTTCCAAGTTTCCAACGGTTATGGTCATCGAAGCGGATAACTACGAACCTCCCGAAAGCGTTGACAACTCTCTGAAAGAGAATCTGGCGGCACTCATGTATGAGATAACCGTGTTCTCCAACAAGACTAGCGGGAAACGCTCTGAGTGCATCGACATCCTCTCGACCATCGACGAGGTTATGAAACACAAAAACGGAAGACGGATAGCCCGTGTAGAGGGTTATTTCGATTCCGAGGCAACGATCTATATGGTTACTGCCCGTTACCGGCTGAAAACGGACGGTATAAACCTCTACACATTCTAACTGAAAGGAAGAAAAGCTATGGCAATGCTCACTTATATGTCGTTCCTCATGCACAGCACCGATGGTTCGACCTATAGCGACCTTGTTCCAATCAAGGACTATCCCGACTTCCTCAACGAAGTCAACACTATCGACGTTACTAACCTCCAGAACTCCATGCACACCTACATCGCGGGCCTTCTGGATGTCGGCGGCACGATGGACTTCACCGCAAACTACTCCGCTGCTGACTACCAGACGGTCAAAACTCTGGACGATGGCTCGGAGAAGCATCTCGCCATCTGGTTCGGAGGCACCGAGTCCGGCGGCACCGTCACGCCCACGGGTACGGACGGCAAGTGGTCTTTCGACGGTTATGTCAAGGTCGGCATCGTCGGAAAGGGCGCTGACGAGGCTCGTGAGATGACGATTCACGTTGTCCCCAGCACCGACATTACGTTCTCCACTTAATCGAAGAAAGGTAGGGTTTCAGTATGAGTCAGATCAAATTCTCGGACGGCAAGAAAGAGTACACTCTGGAGTACACTCTACGCACCGCCGCTCTTGCGGAGCGGAACGGACTGAACTTGCAGGAACTCGACACAAATCCGGCAGTCCAGATCCCGATTCTGGTGCATGGTGCGTTCCAGGCACATCATAAGGGTATGACCCGTAAGCAGACGGACGAACTGTACAAGGAAATCACCAAAAAGAACGACTTCATTGCCGCGCTTGTGGAGATGTATGCCGATGCGGTGAACGCCCTTGTCGATACCGAGGAATCTGACGAGGGAAACCCCAACTGGACTCTTACCTAAACGACGGGTCTGAGTCCGTGGAAGGGCGGGAAGATAACAGTATCTCCCGCCCTTTGTCGTTAATGGACGTTTTTGAAAGGGCTTGCTCCACCTACATCAACTTCGGCATGACCTACGACCAATATTGGGACGGCGACGTTGGAGCGCACAGGCAGTACAGGGAGGCTCACAAAAAACGTCTGACCGAGGCGAACATGATGGCATGGCTCCAAGGAAGATACTTCTACGACGCGATCTGTGCCGCATCTCCGCTCATCAATGCGTTTTCCAAGAACAAGAAAGCGTTGGACTACCACAAGTATCCGTTCGACTTGTTTGAGGAAGATCGTAAGAAGAGGGAAGAAGCGGAAAAGAGAAAGAAGTACGAACGCATGAAGGAAAAGGTCGCCATGTTCGCAGCGGAGTTCAATAAAAAAAGGAAGGAGGTAAATGCCGATGGCAGAAATGACGGGACTGTCGTTCCGACTGGTAGCGACAACGACGGATGCGAAGAAGGGCGTTGACGCTCTGAACAAGTCGCTGAAGGATGTCAACAAAACGATGGCTGGCGGGAACACGGGCAAGGCCACATCCAATCTGAAGAAATTCAGCGCGGCGGCTCGTTCTGCGGCAAAAGCGCTAATTAAAATGCCGTTCAAGAATCTTGCATCCAACGTGAAAAACGTTGCTACCAAGATAGGTTCTCTCGGAGACAAATTCAAACGCATCCTTCTGTATCGTGCGATTCGCTCGGTAATCCGTGAGGTAACTCAGAGTTTCGGTGAAGGGATCAAAAACCTATACGGATGGAGCGAAATAGCAGACGGGCGTTTTGCGGCAACGATGGACAGGATGTCAACGGCGTTCCTGTACTTCAAAAACTCTATCGGTGCGGCGGTGGCTCCTCTGCTTAACGCTCTTGCCCCGGCAATCGACTTTGTCATTGATAAAATCGTTGGACTTCTGAACGCCATCAACCAGCTTTTTGCCAAACTGACCGGAGCGAGTTACTGGACGAAAGCCAACAAGGTAGCCACGAAGTACGCTGACAACGCAAGCGCAGCGGGCGCGGCGGCAAAGGACGCCTTGAAGTATCTCGCTCCGTTCGACGAACTGAACGTGCTGCCCGGAAACAACGGAGGCGGTAGCGGAGGCGGTGCGTCCGGCACGGACTACTCCGGGATGTTTGAAACCAGAGAGGCGTTCAGCCAGGAGATTGCCGACTTCGCGCAGATGGTGAAGGACGCATGGGTCAACGGCGAGTGGGAAGATGTCGGACGATTCATTGGTGGGAAAATCAATGAACTTGTTGACCGAATCGACTGGGAGGGTGCCGGTATAAAGGTCGGCAAAGCGGTCAACGCTCTGTTCGGAACTGCGTACTGGACGCTTGATGAAATCAACTTCACGAACATCGGAACAAAGATTTCCGAGTTTCTAAACGGTGCTATCTCCCATGTGAATTGGGACATAGCAGGGCGGCTCCCAGTCAAAGGTCTAACGTCCATCATTGATGTTGTGCTTGGTGCGCTTGGAGGCTTGGACTGGGGACTGATAGGACGGTCTGTCAGCGACTACTTCAAAGGTGCGCTTGACGAGGGAATCAACTGGCTGAAGTCGAAAGACTGGTCGCAGATGGGAACGAACCTCTTCAACAACCTCATGGAGTTCATTGAGAATGTTGACTGGGCGGGACTCGCAGACAAGGCGAACACGTTGCTCAAAGAGGCAATAAAAGCTGTTCTCGGACTCGGATGGGGCTTTGCCGATGCGCTTGGGGAAAGACTGTTCGGTACTGATGACTGGGAAACATTCAAAGCCAAAGCGCACAACTTCGCCGCAAACATCTGGAACTCGCTGGTTGATGCCATCAAAGATAAAGCTCCCAGACTCGCAGACTGGCTGAATCTCGAATACATGGATACAGTTGAAATCCCCGTCACCGCAAACCTCACAGACGCAAAGGACAACATACCGCCATCGCAAAAAAACGTTACCGGTATGTATGGAACGCTTTCTTACTGGCAACGTGGATGGGGGGCTAGCTCCGGGTACAATTACCTTGATTTGCCGGCCAATCTTACATCATGGTCGCGCGGGTGGGGAAGTGGCTCCACTTATAACTACATAAGTCTTACGGCTAGTCTTAACGGATGGCAGAGATATTCCGGGTGGTACTCAAATGGCTGGAACCTTCTTTCGCTAACCGGATATCTTACTGGCTGGAAACAGGCGGCCGGAGTCTCCTATCAGGGGACTATCATGGTTAGAAGCAATGCTGGTGGCGGCGCGTACTATGGACGTTCGTGGCACGACATCCCACAGTACGCCTCCGGCGGTCTTCCCGGACACGGAAGTATGTTCGTAGCGGGTGAAGCTGGCCCGGAACTGGTCGGTCACATAGGAGGGAGGACGGAAGTCCTCAATGCGTCTCAGATAGCTTCAGCTATTGCGGCGGGGGTTTCAAACGTGCAGACTTACTCCGCACAGGAAGTAAACGAAGAAGTATTGTACAACGCTTTCTTACGCGCTCTGAACGATTCGGACGTAGGCGGTGACACATACCTTGACGGCGAGGTAATTTACCGCTCTATCCGAAAACACAACGACATGAACACACGCATGACGGGCGTGAACGCATTCGCATAAGGGGGTGTAGATGTGACGATAAACCGACTTGATACCAACGGATACTGGATGGTGGGAAACACGCACATCTACATTCCCTCCACCCCATGCAAAGTGGAACACAGCAACATCACAGGCTCTAGTACAGGACGAGATGAAGCTGGGTATATGCACATCGACTGGCGACGCAGGGATGTGCGGAAGGTGTTCCTCAAATACAACGCCATCACGGGATCTGAGCTTGACTGGCTAATGGGTCTGATGCAAGGCAAGGAATTTCGCTTCACGTTTCTGGAAGACAACTACACTTACACCATGAACGCCTATGTTGGCGAGTGCAGTTATGAAGCGCTGTCCTACGGTGTCGGTGATAAGTTGTACATCAACTTCTCCATCAACGTTATCGAGAAGTGAGGTGACGGACAATGCTCAGTAAAATCGTCCGAAGCAACGGAACAGAGATTGAGAATATCCAGTCCGTCACCTACTCCGAAACGGTCAACGCGGGAGAGAGTCTGCGTCCGGGATGCGTTGCGTCTGCGTACATCAATGTGAACGTGTACGGGGCGGATGCACCGAACGAGGGCGAAGCGCTCAGATACTATCAAGTAGATCAGGATAACAACGACATCCTCATCGGTACATTCTACGCACAGCCGTCTGTTCCTGCCTACGGTATGTACAGCTTTGTGGCATACGATGCGGTCAGCAAACTGGACACGGACTTCTCTGCCAGACTGGAAACCTTGCAGTTTCCGATGACCGTGTACGACCTTGTGTCAGAGGCTTGCTCCGTGGCAGGTGTGACGCTCGGCTCTGCCTCATGGCCGATGAGCACCATGCAGGTCAATGCGTTCTACGCAGACCATTTGACTTGCCGCAACATCCTGCAATATGCGGCAGAAATCGCGTGTCGGTTCGTGCGGTGCGATGTCAACGGGAACGTACTGTTTGATTGGTACACAACAAACACGGAGTGGAGCATCTATCCGGGCGGCGCGGATGAGGACAAGGTGGCGTACAGACTCGGTGGACTCACTTATGACCGAAGCAACGTGGAAAGCATCGACTCCATCGTTATCCGCTCTGTCGGTGAGTACGGAACGCAGTACACATACCCCGAATACAACCCGGACATCTCTGCGGAAGATCCCGATTCTGACGGAAACGTCACGATGCTGAACGTGACCGTTACGGACTCCGGTGACGGGCATCTGCTCATCATGGCAAAAGCGGACGATCCTAACCGTGACGGCAACGTTACCATCGAGGACGGTGCGTCTGCCGAGAACTCCCTCACGATTGCGAACAACCTTCTTCTGACCGATGCAACCGAAGCAACGTATGTGTCCGTGGCACAGAACATTCTAAGCACTATGATAGCTCTTCCTCCATATCGGTTTGCGGAGGTACAGCTTTTCCCGAACGAGAACCCGTTTCGTTCCGGCGAGTTCGTTTCCGTGACTGACGCACAGGGAATCACGTTCACGACTCCCGTCTTTACGATGACAGTATCTCCGAACGGTGCTTCAATCCGTTCTTCTGGAACGGTCACATATAAACCGTCCGAAACTACCACCACGGCAAAGGAAATCGCAAGCAACACCAACGGGATCACCCGGCTCGACAAGCTGAAAGTAAACTGGGCAGAAATCGACACAGCCGTTGTCAACTCTCTCCGCGCGAACGGTATCAATGCCAACTGGATAAATGCAGGTCGTGTTGGGCTTGAATATTTGAAACTGTACGGAGCGATGAACGTGTACAGGTCGGAAACGTTCACGACGGCAAACCTCGGGGGGCAGATAGGTTTCACAAGCGGAAACGCCTCAAGCAACATCGAACAAGGCATCGTACAGGTTTCGCAGAACTACTACGGTGTGTGCATAGTCGGAAATAACGAAGTGTTCATCGGTTTCCACGCCGCAAACGACCCTTGGTGGGATGGCGGGGATATAAAGATTAATGACGGGAACTACTTCAACCACCTGTCATTTACGAATGATAGCCTTACAGGGGATGGAATAGCAGAACTTAGCGCAAGCATTATTGATCTGGTGTGCGACACATTTTCTGTTAACAATAGAAATGTTCTGTCCGAAATTGGAAACCTATCCTCACTCAGTACCACAGCAAAGAGTTCGCTCGTTGCAGCCATCAACGAGGTGGACGAATCCACACCGAAAATAATTTGGACGAACAGCGACCCATCAACAGGCATGGCGGCACAGACGCTCACGCTGGACGCGGATATGAGTCCGTATAATATGTTCTTTGTTGAAATCGCATGGACGAACAACACTTCAAACCGCCGCGCCGGAACGTGGGTTTACGTCGGAGATAACGAAACCATCGTTGCCTGTCCCAGCGTATCAAGTACGGCATCCTCTGCGCTGACATACGTTTACCGTTACATCACCATCGACAAATCAAACAACACTATCTCCATCGCCAACGGGCAACGAGCCAATACATCTGGAATCGCGGCAAGCAACAACTACGCAATCCCGACAAAAATTCTTGCGATGAAGGTATAAGGAGGAAAACATGGCAAAACCTCTTAACTCAATCAAGTTCCCTGATCTGCCGAACAGGTATCTTGTGGCACCGCCCATCACCGAAGAGGTATCCGGGGCAATCGCATCCTTCGCAGACGGCGCGAACAATGCGCCTGTCGAGGACTTGACCGTTTCAATCGTCCCCAAACAGGCCGGGAGCGGAACACCTAGTCCGTCCAACGTGAGAGCGATAAGCGGATTTACCAAGGCGACCATCAAGCGGGCAGGGAAAAATCTCTATAACAATATCATCTCGGCTGATATATGCTCAAACAACAATGGAGCCTCACACACGTCAAGCGATGGCGTATTGACCATCACGCCCAAGGTCGATACATCCGCCAGCAACAGCGGCGTTTACTTTTCATACTCAGCAAGCACTCTGTGGAATGCGATCTATATGTTACGCGCCGCTGGTCTATCCGCAACACTAAGTTTTGACGCAAAGGCAAGCGTACTGCCCGTTCAGATGAGGGTTGGAACAACAGGAGCATCGAGCTATCCGACACTAACCACAGACTGGGTTCGATACTCAACCGCTATCCCCGCATCGGATGCCGGGGCAATCTGCTTTTATGCCAACCGCCTTGCTCAGTCCAGCGTTATATCCATCCGAAACGTGATGGTATCTGTCGGAGATGTGGGAGCATACGAACCCTACACCGCCGACACCTACGAGGTCAGCTTCGGCTCGGCTGGCACGGTCTACGGAGGGACGCTCGATGTGACCACGGGCAAGCTGACGGTGACAAGGCGCATCATTGACCTTGGTACATTTTCCGCATCGTATTGGGCGGTGGTCGATGCTGCAAAAGGAATATTCCGCTTAAATCTGAGTAGTACAAACACTGGCGGTAATCCGCGAAAAATCTACACCGGAACCCAAGTGGATGACCCGGGTCTAAGCGATCAATATTCGTTCGGACTGAGCAACAATGAGGCCACCATTAAAGCGTCCCTGCTGGACGGTCAATACGCTTTCGGCGTTAACGGAACACTTACATATTATCGAAACGCCGCTTGTTCAACGGCGGCACAAATCGCCAGCGCGATGAGCGGCGTGCAGTTTGTCTATCCGCTTGCCACACCTATCGAGGTCAACCTCACACCTACCGAGGTACGAACCCTTCTCGGCGCAAACAACATCTGGAGCGATACGGGCGATGCCACGGTAACATACAGAGCCGACACGGGACTGTATATCGACAAGCGAATCGCAGAAGTACAAGCCCTTGTGCTTGATTAAGGAGGTACGAAAATGACAAAGCGCGAACAGAGGGTAATCAATGCGTTTATCAACTGCGTCCGGCGTGGTGAGTATTCGTTCGATTATGCCTGTCTGCTGATCGAAGACACCGAACGCTACGGATGGATCAGCGATGCCGCAAAAGAGGTTTTCTATGCGGCGTTTGAGGAGGACAAACCCACCGAGGAAGAACCTGTCGAGGAGGAATAACCAATGTTCTGGAAGGTCTTTGTCGCATTTGCGCTCGGACTGCTCCTCGGCATTAGTCCGTTGGTGGTCATGTGCGTAACCGTGGCATGGAAAAACAGGAACGATGATGATTAACAGGAGGGCTTGATAATGACAGACCTCGAAGATCGCGTTAAAGCCCTTGAGGACAGGATGGCGCAGAAAGACACGGAGTTCGCCGTCATCAACACAAAGCTATCGGCTATCCTTTGGGGCGTGGGGGTAATCGGCACGGCGTTAATCGGCGTGTTGGTAAAAATGCTATTCGGCGTTTGAGGAGGTGCAAAACATGACATGGATTAAAGCGGCGGCAATCCGCGCGATCAAAACCACGGCACAGACGGCTGTTGCTACCATCGGAACGTCTGCTGTCATGGGCGACGTGAACTGGGTCATGGTCGGAAGTGCATCGCTTCTGGCGGGAATCCTGTCCCTGCTGACAAGCGTTGCGGGTCTGCCGGAGGTCGAAACGAAGGCCGGGAAGCATGAATAAAATGCTTATTCCGAAAACTGCGAATTGCGGAATCCTCGGAGATTGGGCGAAACAGAACGGCTGCTTCATCCCCTACACGGGGGCGGGGCAGCCGGGCGACCTCGTTTTGTTCGACTTCTCCGGCAATCACAAGACAAGACAGCACGTCGGCATCCTCGTGTCGCAGACGGGGAACACGCTGTCCACCATCGAGGGGAACACCTCTGTCACGTCAAACGACAACGGCGGAGCGGTCATGCGCCGGACGCGGTATGTCTCGCAGGTCGTGGGCTACGTCCGAGCGAAGTGGACGAGCGCACAGACGGCGGCGCGGCTCATCCAGATCGCGGCGGGACAGGTCGGCGTGAAGGAATCCCCGGCCAACTCCAACAACGTCAAATACAACACATGGTTCTATGGCAAGGCCGTGTCCGGTTCGGCATATCCGTGGTGTGCGGTGTTCGTGTGTTGGTGTTTTGCCGTCCTCTGCGGGGAGATTGAAGGAGGTAAAACCGTGACAGTTGCGGCATATCTTTTGAAATATGGCTCCAAGGGGAGCGCAGTCAATAAACTCCAGATCCTTCTGAACGGCCTCGGCTATTCGGTCGGCACCGTTGACGGAGAGTTCGGAGCAAAGACAAAGGCCGCCGTCGTTAAGTTCCAGAAGGCGAACGGCCTCACCGCCGATGGCGAAGTCGGCGCGAAAACATGGGGAAAGCTGATTAACTGATATGCTGAACGACTTTGAATTGATAACCCATCAATTCTCTGCACAGGACGACATCAAGATATATCCTATCTTTGATGTTCACCTGGGCGCGGCTGAACACATGGAGCGCGAGTGGTCACAGTTTTGCATCGACATTTTGAACGACCCTCACGCTTTTATCATCCTCGGCGGCGACCTCGTGAACAACGCGACAAAAAACAGCGTTTCGAACGTGTACGAAGAAGTCATGCGGCCACGGGAGCAGAAGCGCGTCATCACCGAAATGCTCACCCCGCTCCGTGACCGCATCCTGTGTGCTGTCACCGGAAACCACGAACGGCGCTCCATGCGTGACGTGGACAGCGACATCACATACGACATCATGTGCAAGCTCGACCTGGAGCACCTTTACCGCACCAATATGGCGTTTGTGAAGGTACAGCTCGGCAAGCGCAAAACGGACAACGACGAGTGGACAAACTCTAAAATGCGTCCGGTATATGTTCTGTGTGTCACTCACGGCAGCGGCGGCGGTATGCTGACGGGTGGCAACGTGAACAGAAACGAGCGCTTCGGCTACGTCATGGACGGCATCGACGCGCTCATCACCGGCCACACGCACAAGCCGTGGGTAACTCAGCCGACGAAAATCGTCGTTGACCCTCGCGCCGGAACAGTTACCGCGAGGCCGTTCAAGGTCGTGTCGGCAACGTCGTGGTTGAACTATGGCGGGTACGCAGCACAAAAAATGCTTTTGCCAACCAGTCACGCAAAACAAATCATCGTGCTCTCCGGAAGGGGAAAGGACATAAGGGTGTTAATGTGAAACCAGAAAAGCGAGGACAGAACGTCAAGTTCGAGCGAATCCGCCGCATCACCGGTTACCTCGTCGGCACAATGGAACGTTGGAACGACGCAAAGAAAGCAGAAGAACGTGATCGCGTGATCCACATGACAAAGCCGGGGGCGTAATGCTCCCGGCCTTTTTTGTTAGCATTTTCGTTAGCATTTTCTTTGTCAAAAATAAATAGAAAAATGACACATTTTGTGTTGACATATGCCACATATCGTGGTAATATACTGTCAGAGGGTCACAGAACGTGGCGAAATGAAAGGAAAACAGAACAATGAAGCGTTGCATTGGCGAGAAGATTAATAATCTTTTTACGGTAAAGGAGGTGAGAGAATGGACATTCCTGTTTCGACCAGACTGAGACTTGCCAGAGGCGAAATGTCCCGTGAGGATGTTGCGGTTGCCTGTGATATTTCCGTGTCGGCGCTGTCGATGTATGAGAACGGTCAGCGAGTGCCGAGGGATGAAATCAAAGTGAAACTGGCAAAGTTCTACGGCAAATCGGTGGAAGAATTATTTTTTTAACCTAAAACGCCACAGATAGTGGCACAACAACCTATCCATTCCATAAAGCCCGTCAACGTGATTCAAAGCGTCCGGGCGGAGTGGTTCACCGTCCGGGAATCGGCAACTATCTCCTTTCTGAAATGTATTTGGTTTGCTGACACCTCCTCCAATCAACGGCGGGGACGGGCTTCATGGAATGGATAGAGAAAGGGAAAAAGACAATGCCAAAGATAAGAGGCTACACAGACGAACAGAAGCGGAAACGGGAAGCGGAACGCATCTATCTGTTCATCCGCAGGAAGAGCCGGGAGAAGCTGAAAGGGCTGAACGGCCTCGCGGAGGCAATCGGCTTGAATTATCAAACATTATACGCCGCACTCCACAAGGGGACGGTGAGAGCGTCCACGATGCGCGACATCATCAACGCGCTGGACATGACGAACGAGGAAGTTCTGTATCTCATGGGGAGGAAAAAATGATTGCATTTGTTTTGATTCTGGCGGGCGCGATGCTGATCGAGCATTGGTTCGGCTTCGTGCTGATCGCGGCGGGTGTCGTCTATGTCTGCGCGAGGTAAGGCAATGGCGTGGTTTTGTATTGCCGTTTGCCTGTTCGCCGTTCTGGTGGTGTACGCATGTCTGTGGATGACCGATGACGACGACGTTCTGGAGATACGGGAAGAACGGATCATGACGGACGCTATACCAGTTCCGACACCGGAGCCAAAGGCCGTCGTTACATATCCCGTCCCGCTCGACCAGGACTTGCAGGACTACATCGTGCAGACGTGCCTCGAATACGAAGTGTCGCCGTGCATCGTGTTCGCCATCATCGGCGTGGAATCCAACTACGATGCTTCGATGATAGGTGACAACGGCAAGTCGTGGGGGCTAATGCAGATCTACTCGACCCAGCACACGGCACGGTGCGTCCGGCTCGGCGCGTGGAATCTTCTTGACCCGAAGATGAATGTCCGTGTCGGCATCGACTACCTCGCGGAGCTTCTCAGCACAGGCCACGACATCGAATGGTGCTTGTCCTGGTACAACGGCCACGGCGGGGAGCCGTGCGAATACGCCCGGACGGTGCTTTGCAATGCAGAACAGATATTGGAAGGAGTACAAGTACATGAATAACAACTACAGTTTCCCCGGCGAGGTCACGTTGTCCATTGAGCAGTACACCGAATTGGTACTGGAACTCGACAAGGCGAAGCGTGACAGGGATATGTATAAGATGTCCTACGAATACCACGTCAAGAAATGCGGAGAACTTGAAGCCAAGATCAAGGAACTGGAGGTGTTCTGATGGCTTGGGGCGTGTATGACTACCCGGAGCCTCCCGCCGTCACGGTGAACGACCTGTGGCGGCAGAGGCACCGCGATACTGACGAATACGAGGAAGAGGACGATGAGGACGGGGAAGATTTGGACGAAGGATGAAGAACGGTACTGCTTGAAGCTAGTTCGGCAGGGCAAGACGTATCAAGCAATCGCGGATGAAATGGGACTGACAAAGAAAGTCATTTCGTACTACATAAGCAAGAAACGGAAAGAACAGCCGCGAGTGTGGAAGAAGATTCACGTTGACAAGCGGTGTACGCAGCCGTGCGTTGATTGCTTCTTCGGAAGCGGGGCAGAACGGGACGGATGGAAATGTCCGTGGGCTGACAGACTGGCGCCTGTTCCCGGATGGGACGCTGTGGCGGTGCCGTACTACCTCCACAACACACAGAGCGGCGTGAGGTACGACGTGACGTTTGACATCAAGTCGTGTCCTCGATTTGAAAGGGGCTGACCATGACACAGAACGAAAAGATTCTCCGTCACCTCCGCGAGATCGGCGTGATTACACCGATGGAGGCTATGGCACAGTACGGCATCATGCGGCTCGGCGCTCGGATATGGGACTTGCGGCATCAAGGGTACAACATCACCGGGCAGCTCGTTCACGGGCGTAACCGTTACGGTGAACCGACGCGGTGGAGCAGTTACAAACTGGAGGAATAACGAATGAGGAAATTCAGACTATTGAAAGCAAGCGAGATCGAATGCCGCGTTGCAAGGTGTACGGAAAATGGCGTGTCCCTTCTGCTGTACAAGACCGCCCGGACGGACGCGGCGCTCCTGGATGAGACGGTCGGCGCTGAGAGATGGGAAAACGACTTCAAGCTCATCGACGGCGTTCTTTTCGGCGGTCTGGGCGTTGACTACAACGGAGATGGTCATTTCGTCTGGAAGTGGGACGCGGGAACGGAGAGCAACACGGAAGCGGAGAAAGGCCGCGCCTCCGATGCGTTCAAACGTGCCGGATTCAAGCACGGTATCGGACGCGAGTTGTATACCGCGCCGTTCATTTGGGTCAAAGCGTCTGACACGGAGATCTATGACACAAAGCGCAAAGACAAGTACGGTAATCCGATCTACGCCTGTAACGCACGGTTCACCGTCCGCAAGATCGAGTATGACGAGGACGGCAACATATCCGGCCTCATCATCGGCAGAGGCCGCGACATCGTATTTGAGTACGGCTACCGATGAAAGCACGGCTTGAAAGTTTAACGTTCTCACGGGAGCGCGAAAGCCTCTTGACGGTACGGACGGCAGAGGACATCGGCCAGATGTTCGACGACCTTCACGAAACGGAGGTGGAGGTCATCGTCAAGAAGTACCGAAAGAAACGGAGCCTTGACGCGAACGGCCTGTATTGGGCTTCGCTGACACAGCTTGCCAAGGTGCTGAGAGTGTCGAACAACCGTCTGCACAACATGATGATACGGCAGTACGGGCAGCCGGAGATGTACGGCGACAAAGTAGCGTACATCATGCTCCCGGACACGGAGGCCACGGAAGAAAAGGCGCTGGAAGCAGACACCTACCACATCAAGCCGACAAGCAAGGTCAAGCACGGCTCTGACGGCGTGGATTATCGCGCGTATATGCTCATGCGCGGCTCATCGACATACAACACGGAAGAGTTCTCACGGCTCTTGGACGGGCTTCTGGAGGCTTGTGAGGACATGGGAATACACATACAGACAGTGAGGGAAGAATGAATAGCTACGAAGCGTTTTTAAAG
>Ga0326513_10001010_pt1 | contig 23100 bp, 30 predicted proteins | sample 2_2465_0518_D_FD_203654 | JGI IMG/M metagenome (GOLD analysis project Ga0326513, IMG submission 203654) | Bovine rumen microbial communities from UC Davis, California, United States - 2_2465_0518 | ecosystem: Host-associated > Mammals > Digestive system > Stomach > Rumen | place: USA... | reverse complement strand
GGTATTTACACACGCAGGGGAAATTTTGGGGCGGCGGGAAAATTCCGGGAAATCGGAGATATAAAAATCAAAGACTTTCCGCGCAGCGCGCGGGCCGCGGACACGAACCGCCCGCACGGGCCGCGGACATGATCGCGGGCAGGCGCCTCGCCTGGGCGAAGGGCTGGGACCCTCCCGGCGTGACCATTTTCGTGACGCCACGAAAATGTTAGACCAGGCCAGGCGCTGCATTTCAAACCACGGAGGCAAAAATGAGCGAACCGAAAATCAAACTCGTCTGGCGCAAGATCGACGAGCTCATCCCATACGAGCACAACGCGAAGCTCCACCCGCAGGAGCAGATCGACAAGCTGGTCGGCAGCTTCGACGAGTTCGGCCGGATCGTGCCGGCCGGCATCGACCGGGCCGGGAATCTGATCTACGGGCACGGGCGGATCCTGGCGGCGCGGCAGCGCGGCGACACCGACTTCCCGTGCATCGAGATCGACGGCCTGAGCGAGACCCAGCGCCGGGCATTTGTCCACGCCGACAACCTGCTGGCCGAGTCCGGCACCGACCAGGAGATCCTCCGCGCCGAGATGCAGGCACTGCAGGCTGCAGGCTTTGACGTGACCATCACGGGATTCGACCCGTCCGGATTAACGATCGGGGATACGCAAAGAAAGGAAATCGTCGAGGATAACTTTGACGAAGAGCCTCCCGAGGAAGCGCGCGCAAAACGCGGCCAGATCTGGCAGCTCGGCGATCACCGTCTGATGTGCGGAGACGCCACGTCTGCCGAGGACGTGCACGTGTGCGCCGGGGGGGGGGCAGGTTGCCCTGGCTTTTACGGACCCGCCGTACGGAATCAAAATCGTTTCCGGGAATAAAATCGGAGGCGCGAAGCCCGCCACATTCAAAGGCAAAATCGGTGGATCTGTTGCTTGCCCGGTCAACGAATATGCTCCGGTCATTGGCGACGAGAATACCGATGCTGCACGGAAAAACTTTAAGATCCTTCGGGAAGTGTCCCGGAACCAGATCTTATTTGGCGCGAATTACTTTTCTGACTTCCTTCCGCCGTCCCCGTGCTGGCTGGTATGGGATAAACGCACCGGAGACAATAATTTTGCTGACGTTGAGCTCGCTTGGGCGTCCTTCAAAACGCACGCACGGCTATACTCTTGGCTCTGGGCCGGGATGGCAAGGCAAGGAGACAAAAAGTCCGAAGGCCGAAAACGCGTGCATCCGACACAAAAACCGGTCGGCCTGATTGGCGCCATACTACGTGACTACTCAGAAAATGGCGATGAAATACTTGACCCCTTCGGCGGATCCGGCAGTACGCTGATCGCCTGCGAGCAGCTCGGGCGAAAGTGCCGGATGACGGAGATCGACCCGCATTACTGCGACGTCATCATCGACCGGTGGGAAACTTTCACCGGGAAGAAGGCGGTGTTGCTCAATGGCTGACCGGTCCCCTTCCCCGCCGGCGTGTCCGGTATATCTGGCGGGAAGTCTGGCGGCGCGGTACGCGCAGCTCGCGCCGGAGCTCGTCAAACTCGGCACGCTGGACGCGCTGAACGTCGACACCGCCGGGAAGTACATCCTCGCCGAAAACGAATACCTCAAAGTCTCGGCGCTGGTGCAGGAGTCCGTCACCCGCGGCGACGGGGATGAGGCGGCGAAGTGGATCGGCGTGCAGGACAAGCTCACGAAGCAGATCCTCACCCTGGGCGCGGAGCTCGGGATCACGCCCAGCGCCAGAAGGGCGCGCGGGCTGCCGGTGAAATAACAGGAGGCAAGGCCATGGGCCAGACCCGTGAACAGATCTATACACAGCAGCTCAAGGACCTCGGCATCTGGGAGGACGCCTTCGCGCCAATGGTTAAAGAGCTCGCGCAGATCGACCGGCGCCGGACGCGGCTGCAGAAGGCATGGGCAGCATCCGCACCGCCGGGCGGCAAGCCGTCCTTCCTTGATCCGCACTACGCGCTGATCGTCCAGGCCGAGCGCGACGCGCTCGCCTTCCGCGAGGCGATGGGGCTCACGCCCAAGAGTCTGCGGCGGCTGCGGGGCGCGGTGCCGGAGGCGCCGGCGAAGGACGGCGGGATCTCCGCCAAGCTCGACGCGCTGCTCGCCCAGGCCGAGAGCTACGACGTGCCCACTGTGGACACGGGGACGGATTGCCACACCAGTGCCGCGGCACTGGTTCGCAATGACGGCGGAGGCGAGGATGAGTAAAGCGCCGCACCTCGACATCGCGCTGCGATATGCCCGCGACACCTGGGACGATCACGGCATAGAGGAGCTGCAGCGCCTGGGCGCGCGACGCTTCCTGGACGACCTGGACGCCGGGCGCTGGGACTTCAAGACCGCGCTGCCGGAGTTCTGCATCTCGATCATGACCGGGCTTTTCACCTTTGCCCAGGCCGAACGCCTTGACGGCACGCCGCTGCGCGGCAAGCCCTTCGAGCTCATGCCCTGGCACGTGTTCACGACCTACAACGTCTGCGGCTTCTACCTGCCGGGCACGCAGATCCGGCGCTTTACCGAGGCGGACCTCATGCTCCCCCGAAAGTCGGTCAAAACGACCTTCGGGCGCGGGCTCAACATGAGCCTCGCGATGTACTACCGGATGAGCGGCGTCAAGACGATCACGGTGGCCGGATCGCTCAAACAGGCGATGGAGGGCTTTAACTGGATCAAGTACAACTTTGTCCAGCTCGGCCTCGTGGCGGACAATAATCCGCCCGGCAAGCTCCGCATGCTGGACAGCTCCCTCGGCCACCGGATCGAGGGCGAGTTCTGGGGCGGGCACATCATCGTCGACACCCTGGCCTTCAAACCGGACCTCTTTGACTCGTTCAATGCGCAGTTTGTGCACCTGGACGAGCTGGAGCTTTATAAAAACGCGATCCCCTACACCCGCCTGCGCGACTCCATGAAGGGCTTCACGAACAAGCTGCTGCTGACGACCTTCACCGCCGGCGACGACGGCGTGGGCTTCGCGGCCCAGCACCGGAACTATATGGAGGGCGTGCTGCGCGGGACCGTGACCGGACCGGCAGCAGACCGGACCTTCGTTCTGCTGGCACAGTGCCCCGATCAGATCGGCGGCGTGCCGTACACGGACCCGAAGATCTTCACCATGCCGGAGCTGCACCGGGCGGCAAACCCCGCCTATAACATCACGATCCGGCCGGAGGACATGATCGCCTCGGCGCAGCAGGCCGAGCACAACCCAATGCTGCGCAAAGAGTTTTTTACCCGAAGCCTCAACCGCTTCGTCGGATCCTACAAGGCATGGTTCGACCTGGATGAGTTCCGGCGCAGCGACGAGCACTATCGCTGGACCCAAGAGGAGGCCGCGAAGATCATCCGGGCCTGGTTCGGCGGCGCGGACCTTAGTAAACTACACGACCTTACGGCTGCCGATCTCGTGGGCGAGATCTCACAAAAGACGGCAGCGGAGTGGTGCAGACGCTGGGCGAAGGCCGACGGCAGCGAGAGCGCCTGGGAGCCGCCCGAGGATGTGCTTGTTATCCTCCCCCACTGCTGGTTCCCGGTGACGGCAGCCACCGAGAAGGCCGACCAGGATCAGATCCCGCTTTTCGGCTGGCAGGAGGACGGATGGCTCGACATGCCGAACACCCCGTCGATGGACCCGACGGAACCAGTCAAACAGTTCCTCGCCTGGAAGGCGCGGGGCTTTACGATCAAGCGCGTCGGCCACGACCGGAAATTCGCCCGACCGTACTACACGGCCATGCGCAAGGCCGGATTCCGGATCAAGGACCAGCCGCAGCTCTACCTGCAGAAATCCGAGGGCTTCCGATATATCGAGCACAAGGCAAAGATCGGCTGCCTGTATTACTTCGGCGCCGAGCCCTTTGAATACTGCGTTTCCAATGTGCGCGCCGTCGAAAAGACCGACGACGCGGTGCAATATGAAAAACTCGCCGAGCATGCCCGCATAGACGTCTTTGACGCGGCGGTGTTCGCCACGGTGCGCATGCTGATCGACACAGAGCGCTCCAGCGCCGGCGAGGGATGGTTTGAGGACGACAAGCCGGACGAGCGCCGGCACCCGATATGAGAATGGAGGAATCGCCATGAAAAACAAACGCAAAGCGCGCCAGGCCAGAGACAAGCCCACCGTCAGCACCCAGAGCGTGCAGCAGCTCCTCGCCTTTATCGGCGACGGTGATCTGTGCGTGCCGGGCTACACGCGCCTGAGCGATAACCCGGAGATCCAGACGGGCTGCCTCCGGATCGCGGAGCTGATCGGCAGCATGACGATCTACCTCATGCAGAACACCGACCAGGGCGACCGCCGGGTGCAGAATGCCTTCTCACGGGTCCTTGACATCACGCCGAACCTCAACATGACGCGCACAAACTGGCTGATCACCAACGTGATGAACATGCTGCTATACGGGCGCGGGAACGCGGTGTGCGTGCCGCACACCTGGCAGGGCATGCTGCAGAGCATGGAGCCGATCACGGCCGACCGCGTGGACTTTATGCCGGTGGGCAATTCCTTCCGGGACTACCGGATCCTGATCGACGGGCAGCCGCGAACCCCCGAGGACGTGATGCATTTCGTCTACAACCCTGACCCGCACTACCTGTGGAAGGGCCAGGGCGTGACCGTGACGCTCAAGGACATCGCCAAGAACCTCAAGCAGGCCCAGAAGACGGAAAACGCCTTCATGGCCAGCGAGTGGAAGCCCTCCATCATCGTCAAGGTTGACGCGCTCTCCGACGAGTTCTCCTCTCCCAGCGGGCGGCAGAAACTGCTGGAGAGCTACGTCAAGCCCGCGACGCCCGGCGAGCCCTGGCTGATCCCGGCGGAGCAGTTCCAGGTGGAACAGATCCGACCGCTGTCGCTGGCGGATCTCGCGATCCGGGACACGGTGGAACTTGACAAACGCACGGTGGCAGCCGTGATCGGCGTGCCGCCCTTCCTGCTGGGCGTGGGCGAGTTCAAACGTGACGAGTACAACAACTTCCTGCAGACCAAGGTTCGGACGATCGCGCAGATCATCCAGCAGGAAATGACCCGCTGCCTCATCTACTCCCCCGAGTATTACATCATGCTCAACGTCTGGAGCCTGCTCGACTACGACATGCCGCGCATGTCCTCCGTCCTGCTCTCCGGCGCCGACCGGGGCTTTGTAAACGGCGACGAGTGGCGCGAGCGCATGCACATGCCGCCCGCGGGCCTCACCGAGTACAAGATCCTCGAAAACTATATCCCCTACGACAAGAGCGGCAACCAGGCAAAGCTGCTGGACGCCGGGGAGGAAGGAGACGGCAATGAAGATCCCGCTTGACTGCCCCGAGGCCAGCTACGGCGAGGGCATGCGAATCAAGTGCAACAAGGCGGGCGGCCCGTGCGCGTATCAGTATTTCAAGAGCTGCAAGGGCTGGTGGGCGCTGAGCCCGGGCGCAAAACGCTGCCTTGTCCGAAAGGAGAACACCAATGAAAAAGAATGAACGGGACACGGCCATGCGGCAGCTCAGGACCGTGCCGACCAGCTTTGAGACGCGCGAGGAGGACGGAACCCTCCACATTTCCGGCTATTTCGCCGTCTTCGGCAGCATCTACGAGCTGAACCCCTGGGAGACTGAGAGCATCGCCCCGGGCGCTTTTGCCGCGAGCCTCTCCGGTGACGTCCGCGCGCTGACCAATCACGACAGCACCCTGGTGCTGGGCCGCAACACTGCCGGCACGCTGCAGCTCCGCGAAGACAGCCGCGGCCTCTGGGGCGATATCTTGATCAACCCCAAGGACATGGACGCGATGAACCTCTACGAGCGCGTCAAGCGCGGAGATGTCAACCAGTGCTCCTTCGGCTTTATGATCGGGTCCGAGGAGGCCGACTTTAAGGACGACGGCTCCGTCCATTGGACGATCACCCGTGTGGATCCTCTCTACGAGGTGAGCGTCTGCACCTTTCCCGCATACGAAGAAACCAGCGTAAACGCACGGAGCGCCCAGCGTGAGGCCGCCATGGCCGCGCACCTGGACGCCTGGAAGAACAAACTGAAAGGAGTGCTCAGACATGGCACTGAAAGCCCTTCTGCTCCGCAAGAAAATTGACGACAAAAAGGCCGCGCTGACCGCGCTCCGCGCGAAGGACGAGGAGTTCCAGCAGCGCGAGGCCGAGTACACCGCAGCCATCGACGAGATCGACGAGAACACGCCCGTCGAGGACCGCAGCGCCCTCGAGGATGCCGTGAACACCTTCGACGCCGAGTACACCGCCCACCGCGACGCTGTGGCCGCCGCCGAGGCCGAGATCGCATCCATGGAGAATGAACTGGCCGAGGAGGAATCCCGCCAGGACACCACGCCCCCGGCAAACATTGACCCTGCCCCTGCGCAGGAGGAAAGAAAGGATGGTTCCACCATGAACATCGTAACCCGCGCCAAAGTGTTTGGCAAAATGAGCGCCCAGGAGCGCGACGCCTTCGCCGCCCGTCAGGACGTCAAGGCATACCTGACCGAAATCCGCAGCGCGATCCGCGAGAAGCGCGCCCTGACCAACGTGGGCGTCACGATCCCTGAGGTCATGCTGGGCCTGCTGCGCGAGAACCTCATCAACTACTCCAAGCTGTACCGCCACGTCACCGTCCGTGCCGTGAACGGCGATGCCCGCGCCCTCATCATGGGCCAGGTCCCCGAGGCCATCTGGACCGACTGCTGCGCCAACCTCAACGAGCTGACCCTTGCCTTCTACGACATGGAGATGCAGTGCTACAAGGTGGCCGGCTATTTCGCCGTCTGCAACGCCAACATCGAGGACAGCGACCTGGATCTGGTCGCCGAGCTGCTGGATGCTCTGGGCCAGGCCATCGGCCTCGCGCTCGACAAGGCCATCCTCTATGGCCGCAATACCTCTGCCGCGCTCAAGATGCCCGAGGGCGTCATGAGCAGACTCGCCCAGACTGAGCAGCCTGCCGGCTACTCCCCCAACGCGCGGCCCTGGGCTGACCTGCACACGACCAACATCGTGAGCATCTCTGCCGGCACCACCGGCGTGCAGCTCTTCCAGCAGATCGCACTGGCCTCCGGCGCTGCCAAGGGCAAGTACGCCCGCGGCGAAAAGGTCTGGGTCATGAACGAGACCACCTACACCGCGATCGTCTCCGCTGCAATGACCATCGACGCAGGCGGCGCCATCGTCGCCGGCGTGAACGGCTCCATGCCGGTCATCGGCGGCATCATCGAGGTGCTGAACTTCCTGCCCGACAACGTCATCATCGGCGGCTACTTCGAGCTCTACATCCTCGCAGAGAGACGCGGCCCGCGCTTCGCCACCAGCGAGCATGTCCGCTTCCTGCAGGACCAGACGGTCCTCAAGGGCACCGCACGCTATGACGGCGGCCCCGCCATCGCCGAAGCGTTCGTAGCCATCGGCATCGCCGGCAATACCCCCGCCGCCACCGGCGTGACCTTCGCCCAGGACACCGCCAACGGCTGATAAAACGCTCCGGGATTTCATCCCGGAGCACACTCTCACAAAGGAGGGCGGAACATGACAAACTGCGATTTGCGGGCGGAGGAACTGCTTGTGCCGATGAAAGTTGATCTCGGCATTAAGTCCGACGCCTACGATGAGCGGCTCGCGGATCAGATCCGGACCGCCATCCAGGAGATCACCGCCGAGGGCGCGACGCTGCAGCAGACAGCGCGGGACCGCAACCTGGTCCTCATGTATGCCGAGTGGCGCTGGCGCTGTCGCGTGACGCAGGAGCCCATGGGCCGCATGCTGCGGCTTGCACTCAATAACCGGATCTTCGGCGAGAAAGCCCAGGAGGCGGAGACATGAGAAGCCTGTACCACACCCCGTGGAGCGACGAGGTGGATCTGCTTAGCTTCGCGGATAACCAGGACTCCGAGGGCTACGGCGTGGAGCCGGCCCAGCGGCGGACGCTTTTCTGCAACTGGGAGGAAGGCGTGAGTCAGAACGAGTTCTACCTCTCCAATAAGCAGGGCCTGCAGGCCACCGACAGCGTGGAGCTGCAGCGCGTTGACTACGAGGGCGAGCGCTTCGCAGAGTATCAGGGCCGCCGCTACCGCGTGATCCGCAGCTTCCCCGCGTCCTTCGACACCACCACGCTGATCCTGTCGGAGGTGGTGAGATGAGCTGCGACAGCGCCCTGCAGACGGCGCTCAAGCCGTTGGGCCTGCCGGTATACCCGAACAAGTACACCGGGCCGGAACTTGAGTACATCGTGACCAACTACACCATGCTGGGCGCCGCGCACGGCGGCGACTACGCCACGGCGGCGCGCTACCTGGTGCAGGTGCATTACTACCTGCCGGACAAAAAGAACCCGAACCCCATGCTCGAGGCGATCTGTCTCGCGCTCGCGGCGGCAGACTTCACGAGCCCGGACATCAACCCGGCCCACAGTGAGCACGGGCAGCACTACGCCATCGAGTGCGACTACTGCGACGGGGGAGTCGATTATGGCTCGTGTTAGCGTTGAGGGCTTCTCTGAGGTCGACGCCATGTTCGCAAAACTCGGCGACGTGCCCTGGGACGTGACGCAGCGTGCGCTTGACCAGATGGCCGAGGCCGGCGAGGACGCCGTGCGGCGCACCGGCGAGAGCATGGGCGTGCGGGACCCGGAAAGCGGGCAGCACATACTGGACAAGATCACGCACACGAAACCAAAACAAACCGACGGCGGCGGCTACTGCGAGGTCACCTTCTCCGGAAGCCGCCGGCGCGGCAACACCACCACGCGAAACAGCGAGATCGCGTTTATTAACGAATATGGCAAAGAAGGACAGGCCGCCCGGCCCTTTATCCGGCAGGCGGGTGAGCAGTACGGCGATCAGATCTCCGACCCGGGCGAGAAGATCATCGGCGACTGGATGGTCGAAACCTTCGAGCAGGGCTAATGGCCCAATGAAAGGAGCAACAACATGGCAAGAATCGGCCTTCGCGGGGCTACCCTCGCGAAATACAACGTTAACGCCAACGGTGACGTCTCTTATGACACGCCGGTTTCCGGCGGCTGCGCCCGCGCGGCGGATCTGCAGCTGCAGTTTGCGGAGGCAGAGCTCTGGGGCTGCGACGGTCTGCGCGAATATCTGCGCGAGGCGATCGGCGGCTCCATTACCTTCGAGGCGACCTTTTTCACGCCCGAGATGAAGGTCCTCGCCTTCGGGAACAAGGAAAAGACCCGTTCGATCACCTACAAGAACGACCAGGGCGTCGACACCACCAAGACGATCACCAGCGTCGCGGATACAAGCTCCGACGACGCGCCCTATGTGGGCTTTGCGGTCTACTCCCCTGACATGATCAACCATGTCAAAAAGTGGGCAGCGATCTTCGTCCCCTGCGTAAAGTTCTCGAGCCCGAACACCACGCTGGCGACCCGGGACAGCAACATCAGCTTCCAGACGCCCACCACTACCGGCCGCTTCCTCCCTGACGACACGGACGATCACGTCATCCGCGACGTGGCCATCCTGGACAGCGAGGCCGAGGCGATAGCGTGGTGCGAGGCGTGCTTCGCATAAGGGGGAGCTATGGACATTCGACAGAAGGAACTGCCCTTCGCGTTTGAGGGCAGGACCTACAAGCTCCGCTGCAACATGAACGTGCTGGCCGATGTCCAGGAAGCCAGCGGCGGGCGGATCTCCACCAGCCTCTCCGGCAAGGCCGGCCTCAAAAGCTGCCTGATGTATCTGGCGGCCATGATGACCGACTATGCGGACGAGCAGAACTGGACCGGCGACGACGGTATGCCCCTCGCGTTCACGTGGCGGGCTCTGGGCCGCGTCCTGCGGGCCGAAGACGTTCCCCAGGCCGAGATCCTTGGTCTTGTCCTGGACGCGCTCACGCCCCCGAAATCGGGCGACGTGGGCGAAAATACACAGCAGCCGGAGCCGACGCCGGGAAACTGACAGGCCGGGCGGAGTCCGATTCCATCGACTTCGCCCGGTTTTTGAGCATCTGGCTGTTTGAGCTTCACATGCCGGAGCGCGTGTTCTGGCGCGAGATGTGCCCGGCGCGCCTGATCGCCCTGTTCGACGCGCACTTCGGCAGGCTCAAGCCGCGGCGCGGGCCCACTGTGGACACGCCGCCGGGCGAAGAGCTGGGCATATACACCGCACTCTCTCAGATGGGAGGTTTTTAAATGGCAAATCAGCGCAAAGTCGGCCTCAAGATCGAGATCGACGGCGAAAAAGAATATAAACAGGCGATCAGCGAGCTCAACAAGGGCAATCAGGTCCTTGCATCCGAGCTCAAGCTCGTCAGTGAACAGTTCAAGGGGAACGAGGACAGCATCGAGGCCCTCAACGCCAAAGGCGACGTGCTGCGCCGGCAGCTCCAGCAGCAGGAGGACAAGGTCAAAACCCTGCGCGCAGCGCTGCAGAACGCCGCCACGCAGTACGGCGAAGCGGACAGACGGACCCAGGAGTGGCAGATCCAGCTCAACGCCGCCGAAACGCAGGAGATTCGTCTCCGCCGCGCTTTGGATGAGACCAACAAAGAGATCGCGCAGCAGGGGGACGAGACCCAGGAAGCCGGGCAGAAAATGGCCACGCTGGGCGATCAGGTCTCCGGCCTCGCCGATAAATTCGGCATCCATCTGCCGGACAGCATCAAAGGCGCGCTCGACCATGTGGACGGGTTTTCCTCCGGGACAGTCGCCGCCATGGGCGTGGCGGCTGCCGGCATCGGCGCGGTGAAGCTTGCGATCGACGGCATCAAGGCCGGGATCGAGGCCGTGAAGGCTCTCAATGAGATGACCCTGGAGCAGGCATCAAAGGCCGACGAGCTTCTCACTCGCTCGTCCCAGACCGGTCTTGACACCACCCTGCTGCAGCAACTGGACTACGCCTCCAAATTCCTTGATTTTGACGGCATCGACAAGAGCCTTGTCAAGCTCACCGCGAGCATGGACGCGGCCCGCGACGGCGCAGAAAAGCAGACGGCAGCCTTCGAGGCGCTGGGCGTCTCCGTGACGGACGCGGACGGCAATCTCCGCAACAACTGGGAAACCTTTAAGGACGTCATCGACGCCCTGGGCGAAGTCGAGAACGCCACGGAGCGCGACGCGCTGGCCAACGACCTCTTCGGCAAGTCCTACGCGGACTTAAAGCCGCTCATCGACGCCGGCAGCGAGGCCCTTGAAGCCCGCATGCAGGCGGCGGACGTGGCCAGCGAGGAAGAGCTTGCTACTTTGGGCGCTTTGGACGACGCCCACGAAGAGTACCAGGCGAGAATAGAGCGCATGAAGCAGCAGATCGCGGTGGAGTTCGCGCCGGTTTCGCAGGAGGCTATGTCCAAGCTCGGCGATCTCACAGAGCGCGCCGGAGAGGCATTCACCAATTCGGGCATTGTCGACAGCCTGGGCGACTGCGTGGGACCGCTGGGGCGTCTCGCTGAGATCGGCCTCGACCTTTTGGAAAACGTGCTTCCCGTGCTCAATGGGCTCGTGGAGGGGCTTGCCGGCGCGCTGAATCTGGTCGCGACCGGCGCAGAATGGGCCGTCCAAAAACTGAGCGAGCTTAACACATGGACATCTGAGCACACGGAGGTCACCGGGTACGAGGACTACGGATTCGGCGGGGCGGCAGATTACGGTTACAACGCCGCCGGCGACGAAAACTGGCGCGGCGGCCTGACATGGGTCGGCGAAGGCGGGCCGGAGCTTGTGCGCCTGCCTCGCGGCTCGCAGATCTACTCCAGCCAGGAGAGCTCGCAGATAGCAGCGGCCGGCGGCAGCGATACGCGCGCGCTCGAGCGAATCATGAGCGAAAACACCGCCATGCTGCGCGGGATCCTCGCAGAGCTCAGCGGCATGCAGATAAGGGGGCGGATGTATGGCTAATAAAAACGTAAATGCAAGCGCGTATAAGTTTCATGATTTAGGCGGAAGCTGGGGAGAATGGAATACTGCACCCGGCGATTACCTTTTTTGGGACAGTGATATAATATGTGAACGTTTCCCAACCGGGCCGATGCGCGTTTCTCGCGCTACTATCAGCGTAACCGTTAAGCCAAGGTACTCCTACGAAACGACTGTGAAGTCTACGCTCACAGCTAAACTGTACAAAGACGATCCAGAAACGGGCACGCCGATTACTTTTCTTTCAAAGAGCAACTTTGAAGCGGGAGTCATTTCTTTCGATTTCACCGGTTTGTCCTTTGACGTAAAAGATTATATTTATATCGCATTTGAGCTGGACGTAGAAGCCGAGCCGAGTGATTTGTATTCATTCTACCTTTCACTTCCAAGCACGGCGGCCATCACGTACACGAATGTCCCGGCGCTCACGCCGTCTATTATTCTCCCGAGCGGATCCCAAAACGGCGCCCAGGGGATCACATTCTCCTGGCAGACATCCGGTGTAGGGACTCAGGCAAAGGCGGAGCTCCAATGGTCTACCGACGGTGCAAACTGGAAGGCCCTGACAACCGTCGGAACGGCTCAGACCTATACAGCACCCGCGGCTAAATTCCCGGCGGGGACCGTGTACTGGCACATCAAGGTCACCAGCTCCTATGGTATCGAGAGCAACTGGGTGCAGCGCAGTTTTTCGGTGCAGTATCCGGCCGCCTCCGTGACGCTCACAACGCCAACTACCGGCAGCATCGACGGCGGGAGTGAGATCCCATTCGCCTGGACGATCACCCAGGGCGGCGGCAGCGTCAACGGCACGCAGTTAGATTTTTCGTTCGACGACGGCCTCACATGGACGCAGATCATCGACAGCAGCTCCGCCGAGACCCGGTACGACGCAGCCGCCGGTGAACTGCCCGCCGGCAAGCTGATCTGGAGAGTCCGCGTGAGCGACAGCTACGCCGGCTGGAGCGCTTACAAGCAGGCGACCGTCACCGTCACATATAGCGCCGTCTCTCAGGTCGTCCCCGTGAACAGCCCGACCAGCGGCATCTACAACGCCACCAGCAGCCGGAGTTTTACCGTCGCGCTGCAGGCGAGCTCCATCGTCCAGGCTCCGTTCACCGTGACCGCGGCGACAATGTACTGGCGCAGCGGCGAGAGCGGCAATTTCACGGCCGTCGCCATGACGCCAGACGGGAACCAGGCCAGCGTCGTGATCCCCGCGGGGACCTTCCCCTCCGGCACTATCCAATGGTACGCCGAGGCAACCGATAACACGGACAGAACGACGCAGACCGAGACCTACACGCTGACCGCGCTCAACGCAGCCGTCGAAGCTGCTCCCGTGTCCCCCATCAACACGCTGGAGAGCGGCAGCGGGCCCATCACCTTTATCTGGACATACGGAAGCGTCGACGGCTCGCCGCAGGGACAGGCAGAGATCCAGTACAGCACCGACGGCGGAACGATCTGGACGCCGCTCCCGGTGATCCCGGGCAGCGAGACCCGCACCGAAGTCCCCGCGGGAACCTTCCCGGGCGGGACCATCACCTGGCGCGTGCGCGCCTACAACGAGAGCGGAACGGCCGGCCCGTGGTCGGATCCGGTCAGCTTCATTTCGTTCTCCGCGCCTATCGTCACCGGCGTCCTCGGCGACGGCAAACCCTTCCTGACCATCTCGTGGCAGGTAGACGAACAGCAGGCGTATGAGGTGGAGATCAACGGCGAAACCTACGGCCCATACTACGGCGAGAACGTGCGCAGCTTTACGCTCACGGAGCCACTGCCGGACGGCAGCTACATCGTCCGCGTGCGCGCTCAGAACCGATACGGGCTCTGGAGTGAATGGGCCGAGGGAAATGTCGCCGTGACGAACGTTTCTAATACACGTGCCCATATATTCGCGCACGACGGTGTGAGTGTTGATGTAGACCTCGCTACGTCACATCTCGCCCCGATTATCACTGAGCAGCCGCAGGATTTTCAAACTACAGACACAAGCTCCCCCGCAATCTTCAGCTGCGGAATCGTGCCGCGGCAAAAACTTTTCCATTGGCAGGTCGAATGGCGGGAAAATTCTCAATCGGCGTGGCAGAATGCAACGAGCGTCAAAACATCAGGGGTAGGGGCGAGAAGGCTCACGTATTCGCTCGACGGAAATGTCCTGTCGAGTTCAAACGGAAATGAGTTCCGTTTCCACATTTGGGATTATAGGGACGAACCTATAGAGGTATATTCCCGCGCGGCGAAGTTTACTTTTGCCGAACCGACGATGAGATCTCCATTGATTTCCGGTTTTTTCCCCCCGGATTACGGGTACTTCCTCATCTACCGCGACGGCGAGCTGATCGGCAAAACCTATGAGCCCAGCTTTATTGACCGCACCGTCTTAGGGGAGCACGTATACACCGCGGTGCAAACGCTTCAAGATGGTTACTACGCCCCAAATGCGTCAGTCCGTCCGATCACAGGCACGGCATCGGTCAAGTGCCCAATGATCGCGCCGTTTGAAAGCGGGGTATTCACCCCTCTCAAGCTCAGCGAAAACAGCCGGCGCGCGGTGAGCTTTTCCCGCCACCGCCAGGTGGCATACACACAGTACGCCGGAGCTGTCTTCCCCGCCGCTGAGATCGGCGAAAACGAGACCATCACAGCGTCCTTCGACGTGGCTTACCTGCAGACGGACAAAGCCGCGGCCGACGCCTTCGAGGCACTGCTGGGACAAAACGTCATCCTCAAGAGCCCGGGCGGCCCGGTGGTGGTCGGCGTACTGGAGGGCTACGATCTCAACGACATGCGCTTCTATAAGGCTTACCGCTGCACGCTGCAGCAGATTGACTGGGGGGATTTCATCGATGAAACGGGCAGCGTTTAAGTCCCAGCGCCGCGTGTCCTTCCAGTTCAATCTCCTGCGGGATGGGGCGTTCTACGCTCGCCTGCGGGCTCCGGAGGACACGGCGCCGCATGTGCGCATGCAAGACGACGCGCAGATCAAGATGAGCTTCTCCGGCACGTTCTCGCCAATAGCGACCGACGTGGACGGGCTGCCGATGGAGATCAACTGGCTCACGGACGAGATCCAGCCGGTCATGATCGTGAACGGCCTGCCCTACCCCCTCGGCGTCTTTATCCCGACGACGCAGAGCGTGAGCGTGGAGACCGTGAGCCGGGTGAATATCCAGGCGTACGATCGCAGCCAGCGCGTGCTGGACACCAACAGCGCCGCGCCGGTCTACTGGCCGCGCGGCACGCTCTACCTCGACGCCGTGGAGCAGCTCCTGTCCGCCTCGGGCATCAATACGGTGGTCACGACGCCGAACAGCGCAGCCTTCACAGAGCCGCGAGAAGACTGGCCCGCCGGCACGCCGTTCCTGACCATTGTCAACGCCCTGCTCGCGGAGATCAACTACAAGCCCCTGTATTTTGACGAAAACGGCACCGCCGTCCTGGAACCCGCCTCCATCCCGGAGGCGGCCCAGATCCGGCACACGCTCGACGACGCGGATCCGGAGACCCTGGTGGTGCTGCCGATCACGCGCACAAACGACACCTTCTCGGCGCCCAACAAGTTCATCGTCTTCTGCGCAAACCCCGAAAAGAGCGAGAACATGGTCGCCGTGGCCGTCAACGACAACCCGCAGAGCCCCATCTCTACCGTGCGCCGCGGGCGCGAGATCGTGAGCGTATCCACTGTGGACAACATTGCCTCACAGGCGGCGCTGCAGGAATACGCGGAGCGACTCCGAAACGACAGCCTGCTGACCGGCGAGACTGTCACCATCTCCACCGGGCTCATGCCCGGCTGGGGCGTGGGCGACGCCGTGGCGATGCACCAGCGCCCGCGGACCTGGGTTGAGTACACAAAGCGCGGCAAGCGCATCGTCACGGACCCCGGCTTTAACGCGATCGGCGTCTCCCGCAGCTACGACATGGAGCTCACACCCGGCGGTCGCATGACGCACACGATTGAGAGGGTGGTGTACAACCTTGAATGAAAAGCAGATTTTTACCGCGCAGGCCGCCGCCGTCACCGCCGATGGCGTGACGCTGATCCTGCCGAACCAGACACAGCCCACGCGCAAGGCTTACCGCCGCCTCGCCTCGGCCACCATCACGGCCGGCGACCGCGTGCTCTGCGCGCGAGATTCCGGCACCATCGTGGTGCTGGGCAAGATCGTTTAAGGAGGATGGACCATGAACATTATCACGATCGACGCCGCCCAGATCGGCTGCACGGACGCACCGCTGCTGCTCGGCTACGCCGGCGAAGACAGCGTGGAGGCTGTCGACTTTGACTTCTCCTCGTGGGCGGAGGAGTACGGCGCGGGAGCGATCACTCTGGAGATCATGCGCGCGAGCGACACCGCCCCCTACACGCCGCTGCTCACAATCGACGGCACGACAGCACGCTGGACGATCTCCGACGTGGACACCGCCCGCAGAGGCCCCGGCGTGGCGCAGTTCATTTTCACGCCGGAGGACAAAAAGAAAAAAAGCGCCGTTTTCAAGTTCTACGTCGGGAAAAGCATCCGGTCCGACGATGATGCCGATCCCTGGCAGGATCTGCTGAACCGTCTGGAGGAGCTGCTGGGCGAAATGCAGCAGCAGGCGGCTGACACCAGGGAAAACGCCGAGGCTGCCGATCAGAGCGCCCAGGATGCCGCGCAGAGCGAGAGCAACGCAGAGGCGTGGGCCGTCGGCGAACGCGGCGGCGATCCCGTGCCGTCATCGGACCCGACCTTTGAAAACAACGCGAAGTATTACGCATGGCTTACCGCTGCCTCCGAAACTGCCGCCGAAGAAGCGGCGGCCGCAGCAGCGCAGAGCGAGAACAATGCGGCAGCCGCCGCAGCCGGCGCTTCTCAGTCCCAGGCCAGCGCGGCAGCATCCGAAACCGCCGCAGCCGGTTCCGCAACCGCGGCGGCATCCTCGGCTGCGGCAGCCCAGGGCCACGCCGCCAGCGCCGCATCAAGCGCCACGGCGGCAGGCGGATCCGCGACGGCAGCCCGAGACAGCGAAAGAAACGCCGCCGCCAGTGCATCTGCGGCAGCCCAGAGCGAGCGCGATGCTGCGGCATCCGCAAACGGCGCCGCACAGTCCGCGAGCAGCGCGACGGCATCCAAAAACGCGGCGGAAAACTCCGCTTCTGCTGCTGCTGGTTCAGCCACGGCAGCACAGAGCAGCGCGACCAGCGCCGCCGCCAGCGCCACCGCTGCAAGCGGTTCTGCGACAGAAGCAGCTCAGAGCGCGACCGAAGCGGGCAACGCATCCACCGCAGCCACGACCGCGCAGAAAGCAGCCGAGGACGCGCAGAATGCCGCAGAAGCTGCCGCACAGAGCATCGCACAAAGCGCCGCGCAGATCGCCCAGAACACGTCTGATATTGGTGACTTAAAGAACCACTTAAAGTCCGGCAAGGAAGAGGACGCCATCTGGCATCTCGGCTTTTATCTCGACGAAGACGGCGATTTGTGCCAAGTAGAGGAGGACACGAATAATGGGTAAAGTAGCAACCGAAGCCACTCTTAGAGAGGGCGTTGATCTGCTCCACGTTCTGGTTCGCGGACAGGTCTTTGACAACTGGGGTCAGATTCAGGAGCTTGTCAAACGTGGGCTTGCACAGCAGTATTTCAAAATCGGCGATCAGCTTGAAGTCAACTGGCAAAAAGGCGAAACCGTTCACAAGCTGCCGTTTGATGTTGTCTCATTTGACCCCGTGCTTAAATCTGGCTCAAACGACCCCGTTCCCGGACTTTGGCTGCAAAGCCATTACGCTATGGACGGCGTTCAGTTCGGCGCGTCCAGAGCAGCGTATTATTGCCAGGAAGCGCTTGCCGCTGGTACTTACATTTTTGAGCTTGCGAACACATGGAGTCAGGCGGTGGCTGGCAAGTATCAGTTCACGACTACTCAGGAGATTCCGGCTGGCGGTCAGATTGTGATCGGAAGAAACAATGATTTCTATACATGGGCTGCGCCAGATACAGCGCCGGCAAACTGGAAGGTGCATACGTTCTCAACTGTCGGAAGCACCACGCCGCTTGAAACGAATCTTGCAGTGACTGCTGTTGAAAGTGGTACACCACTGTTCACGCTTTCCAGTTCTGCAAAGTACAATGCGAACGGCGAAGGCAATTTGCAGTCCTGTGGATACGGTTACAACCGCTGGGCGTTCTCCTCCATGCGCAAGTGGCTGAACAGCGATGCTGTCGCTGGACAGTGGTGGGCAGCAAGCGATAATGCTGACAGACCCGCACAGCAGCTTGCAACGCTTGCCGGTTTTATGAAGGGCTTTGAATCTGACTTCCTGGCAGTCCTTGGGAGGATCAAAGTTACGACTGCTCTGAACACTGTATCTGATACAGATGTCGGAGCAAGCGAAGATACCTATGATACATTTTTCCTCCCGTCACTCGAACAGGAGTATATTGTGCCGCAGGCGGCTGGCGTTGAGGGCGCGTACTGGCCTTACTGGAAGGAAAGACTTGGACTTGACTCTCCGCAGATTCAGGGCGGTAACGGCGCCAACGCTCACCACATCCGCTACGCCTACGACGCACGTACCAGTGCCCAGACCTGCCGTTTGCGCTCCGCGTATCGTGGCAATGCCAGCTTTACATGGTATGTGTACACCAGCGGTAGTGCCAGCGGCTACTACGGCGCGACGTTCGCGAATCGCGGCTGCCCCGCTTGCGTCATCTGCTAATCTCGTCATCGGCGGCGCTCATGAGCCGCCGTGGGAGGAATGAATGTCAGTACCAGTAAATCAACGTACACATGGAAAATTGGAAGTCTGCGTAAAAGCGCATGACCTCTGCTGTTATACCCTGCAAATCACGGCAAATAAGAAAAACTTCACCCAGGAGTTTCAGGAGGCACTTACGAATCGGATAGTCGAGGCAGCGATTGATATTCACACGCTGTGCTGGAGCGCGAACAACATACTGGTAAACAGTGTGGATGATCTGCGCGAAAGGACGATGTATCAGGAGAAAGCCGCTATCAAGTGCAACATTTTGTTGAGCCTGATAGAAGTAGCAAAACGAATTTTTCACTTGAGTACAAAGCGAGTGACGTATTGGGCTGGCAAGACAATCGAAACGAGGAACCTGATCCGGGCGTGGAGAGAGTCGGATTTGAAGCGGTATTCAGCAAAGTTCAAATAAAAAATGGGTGTAGGCTGTAAGCCCAGAACTGCCGTTTGCGCTCCGCGAATCGTGGCAATGCCAACAATACATGGAATGTGAACACCAGCGGTAATGCCAACAACAACAACGCGACGAACGCGAATCGCGGCTGCCCCGATTGCTTCATCCAACGGTTATAAAAGCGCTTCTGTAAGAAGCTGCAAACCGACCTTTGACGCAAGGAGCCGAATCCCCAGCCCGAAAGGGCGAACAATTAATCTGTGATGTGTACGACTTCAAAAGGAGCCGGTTAGACTGTGAACACAGATACTTCAATCCTTGAATCGATTATCGGTTTTGCCCCTTTATATGAGTCGATGTGGAAATGTAAAAAGGGCGTTATCTGGAAAGACAGCGTTGCTTCTTTCTGCATGAACGGCATTGAACGCACAATGAAACTCAGCCGGGAACTTCACGAAGGCACGTATAAAGCAAGGCCGCCGATCCATTTCAGGATTACATCTCCGAAACCGAGAGAAATCGCAAGCATTACTTTTCGTGACCGCGTGTTCCAAAGGAGCTTGAATGACAATGCGGTATATCCTGTCATGAGCAACAGCTTCATCTATGACAACTTCGCTTGTCAGAAAGGCAAAGGTACAGACGCGGCACGTAACAGGCTTACAGAATTTCTCCACAAATACTACAGAAAGCATGGACATGATGGCTATGTAGCGCAGTTCGACATACATGGTTATTACCCAAACATGAGCCATGCAGCAACAGAACAACTTTTCAAAGATCGGTTGCCGCCCGAGGTTTACGCTATGGTTTGCCGGATTCTCAGAGAACAGTATGAAGGAAATAAAGGCTACAACCCCGGCAGTCAACTGATACAAATTGCGGGCATATCCATTTTGGACAAGCTTGACCACTTTGTTAAGGAACAGCTTCACGCGAAGCTTTACATCCGGTATATGGATGACTTCCTGATTATCAGCCATGACAGAGAATACTTGCAGCGGTGCATGGTTGAAATCCGGGAGCAACTGACACAGCTTGACTTTGAGCTTAACGAGAAGAAGACAAGGATTTATAGCCTGTCTGATGGCATCGAGTTCCTTGGCTTCATCTACAGGCTCACGGACACCGGGAAGGTATTAAAGCTCGTCAGGCCGGAGAATGTGAAACGAGAGCGGAAGAAGCTACGCCGCCTTGTAGCAAAGTCGAAGAGGGGCTATCTCCCACGTGAAAAGGTGGACGAGTCTTATGCGGCGTGGCGTAACCACGCCAGTAAGGGCAACTCTTACAATCTGCTCCAAAAGATGGACGCCTACTATCTTGATTTATGGGGTGAACAATAATGCAAATCATTATCAACCGAGGCATGAGTCCTATGGAACGCGCAAGACTTGACAACGCCGAAGCCGCTGCCGTTAAGAACGCTGCGAACATCGATTACATTTCCATGATGTCTGACATCGAAATCCCGACCGAGGAGGAGAGCACAGATGAGTAAGAAATTTAAACTTGTGAAGAGGTACTACGACAACGGTCTCTGGAACGGGGAAATGGTGCGCAACGCCGTTGTGAAAGGCTGGATCACCGCAGCCGAGTATGAGGAAATCACGGGCGAGGTATACGAAGCTTGAAGACAACGGTGACGCTTGAAAGCAAGGATGTGCGCGAGATCATCGCCAAGTTTCTCGGTGTGAAGATTGAGGACGTCATCCCCAATCGTTACAGCTTCGCCATTGCGAACATGAGCGCCGAGGAAATCGAGCGACGCATCAACGCCAAGTTATCTTAAAGGACACTACTTTACGTCACGGAGGACATCATGGATGATGACGAAAAAGACGTTTCCGGCCTTTTGACGGAGGATTGAAACATGCGAGACTTCGAGTACAAAGGTGCAGCGGAGCTGCCGTATGACCCCAGAGACTTCGGCCTCCCGATCTGGAAGGACGAGGACCACCTGCCGCCGCAGGCCGAGGATCCCACGTCTGAGGCTGGGGATCCAGACGCGCCGGGCGCGATCCAGCGCGCCGTGGCGTGGCAGCTGGAGACCGCCGCCGACAACCGGCACGGCTACAGTCAGGCCGACCGCTGGGGTCCGGATTATGACTGCAGCTCGTTTGTGATCACCGCCTGGGAGCAAGCAGGCGTGCCGGTCAAGACTGCCGGGGCGACGTACACCGGCAACATGTACGACGTGTTCACCCGCTGCGGCTTCCAGGACGTGACCGGCAGCGTGGATCTCGCCACCGGCGCCGGGATGCAGCCCGGCGATGTGCTGCTCAATCACGCGCGGCACACGGCGACCTACATCGGCAACGGGCAGCTCGTCCACGCCCGCAGCAGCGAGGGCAACAGCGTCCAGGGCGATCGGAGCGGCAACGAGATCCGGGTGCAGCCGTATTATAACGGCCCATGGGACTGCGTCCTCCGCTACACCGGAGCGAACGCCGGCAGCATCCCGGCAGCGCCCAAACGCTCGGTCCTCAAAAAAGGGATGGCCGGCGAGGATGTGCGCGAGCTGCAGCAGAAGCTGGTCAAGCTCGGCTACGACACCGGCGGCACGGACGGCCAGTACGGCACGAAGACCTTCGTCGCGGTGGCCAAATTCCAGGAGGCACACAACATCACTCCCGTAGACGGCGAGGCCGGTCCGGTCACCATGGCCGTGATCGACAGCATGCTGGACGAGCTTCCCGCCGCCCAGGATCCCGCGCCGGATATCCGGGACACCCTCGCCGCGCTGGCGGCGTACCTGCAGACGCCGGAATTTTTGGAAGGCTTTGTCCAGTATTTAGAAAGGGGTGAGTCCAATGGATAACTGGATCCGTCTGCTTACTGCCGTGGCTCCGGTGCTCGTGGCCGTCGTGACGATCATCCCGACGATCATCAGCAACCGCAAGAAGACCCAGGACAGCCTGCAGGCGATGCGTGACGAGATCGCTGCCGACATCTCCGCCACGAAACGAGAGGTCACCGACGTGCGCGACACCCTGAGTCAGCATATCCTCGACGACGAGGAGACCAACGCCAAGCTCGCCCGGTACCGGATCCTCCGCTTCTATGATGAGGTCTGCGAGGGGCGAAAGCACTCCGAGAGCCACTACGAGGACGTCCTGGACGATATCGACTTTTACGAGACATACTGTGCAGCACACAGGGATTTCAAAAACAACCGAGGAACCGCCGCGATGGAGCACATCAAAACCACCTATGCAAAGGTCAAAGCAAAGGGCGGATTCCTTACACACAAGGAGGAGCAAAATGAAACTCAATGACGGTCTGTACGACATCCTTAAGTGGATCACGATGATCGTGATCCCGGCACTCGCAACCGCCTACGTCGGCCTTGCTTCCGTCTGGGGCTGGCCCTACGCGGACGAGGTGGCCAAGACTTCGGCGGTGATCTGCACCCTGCTGGGCGCTCTCCTGGGCATCAGCACAGCCCAGTACAACAAAGACGAGAATCATTTGAATTGACGCGCTGGGGGTACTTTTGGGGGTACGCCACCGCAAAACGTACCCCTGACGAATAAAGCGAAAACCCTGTATCCATTGAGGATACAGGGTTTTTACGTGGAGCTGGTAATGTGACTCGAACACACGACCTGCTGATTACGAAATACATCCGGGCGGGATGGCCGGAGGCGTTGAAAAACCTCAGTTTTCCAGAATCGGCTGCGCCGCAATGGTTTGCGGGCTTGCGAAGGTTTGCGAACGGCAGCAAAGTCGGCCGCAAAATCCACGTTTTGGAAGGGGTACGCCGGGCGTTAAGGGTACGCCGGGGGTACAAACTACTCCGAGAAGATGCGGTCGACGTCGGCGATCAGATCCTCCGGGGCGTGGCCCATGAGGTCGGTGTAGATCTGCAGCGTGACCTTCGGATCCGCGTGACCGGCGAGGTACTGCACCCTCTTGAGATCCACGCCGCCCAGGATCAGGCGCGTGATATAGGTGTGGCGGAGGATGTGCGGCGTGGGGTAAAAGTCGAGCGTGATGCTGTACCGGTGGTTCCGGACCTTCTCCCCCAGGGCGCGGCCGGAGGCCGTGCTGCGGTGGTAGATCGCCTCCCAGCGGCGGCGGAAGGCCG
>Ga0326513_10001009_pt1 | contig 23101 bp, 15 predicted proteins | sample 2_2465_0518_D_FD_203654 | JGI IMG/M metagenome (GOLD analysis project Ga0326513, IMG submission 203654) | Bovine rumen microbial communities from UC Davis, California, United States - 2_2465_0518 | ecosystem: Host-associated > Mammals > Digestive system > Stomach > Rumen | place: USA... | reverse complement strand
TTAATTGAAGAAATAGAAAGATTAAATAATATCATTAAAACAAAAGATGAAGGAATAAAAGCACTTACTGAAGATTTATGTGATACAGCAGAAGAAAATGAAAGACTAAATAATAAAGTAGAAGAATTAACTGAATTATGCAACAAATATGAAGAGGAACATAAGACAACATTTGAAACTTGGCAAAAAGATATTAAAGAAAACAAATTATTACACTCTATCATAAAAGAAATAAGAGAATGGGTGTATAAAATTCAACAAGATAATAAAAGATTAGAACCCATAATTTCAACTGATGAATTAGATGGTATTTTAGAAATATTAGATAAAGGAGTATAAAGTATGGAATTAATATGTTATTTTTTAGGATTTGCAAGTGGTGTACTACTAATGTGTATACTACAAGCAGGAAAAGATGAATAAAAGAGGTGGTACAATGACCGAGAACGAACTATCAAGATATTTTCAATTAAAAAAAGAAGTAGAAGATATTGAAAGAAGAATCAAAGAATTAGGTGTAGGAGTAGCAAGTATTAAAATAAAAGAAATAAGTGTATATGGTACAACAGCTAAAGAAAGTATCCAGGAGAAGATAGCAATACTAAATGACACGTACCTAGAGAAAAGATTATCTGCATTAGAAGAATACGTAAAAATAGAAAGATACATAGGTGGTATTGATGATCCAGAAATAAGAACACTAATGAGATATAGATTTCTAGACCTATACACATGGGAACAAATAGCAGAAAAGACATATCAAGAAAGAACAACAGTAGCAAAAAAAATAAGAAGGTTCTTAAAAAGTGAGAATTCCCACAATTCTCATTAAGGGTATGGTAATATGATATTGTGATAAATTATTAAGTCACACATATCGACCTACCTAGTGGCAGTTGAATAGCTGCCTAGAGTACATCCCAGACCAGTGTACTCTAGGGAACTATTTAAGTTCCACACAGACACTCCAAAAGAGTGTTTTTTTCATATCGCTTTACTCGGTTGTTAGGTTGGTTAATAGCCAACCTAGAGTAGACTATCCTATATACATATTTATTTCTTTTCATTAATAACCCTTGATAGTCTATTCTAGGGTGTTTATTAGCACCAATTCGATTAAGTCAAAGTGGATCACAACACTATAAATTGTGGGATTTAATTTTATGCTATCTAGTTAATAGGTAGCATAGAGTAGATATATCGAGAATTCTAGATAACTCGACCACAACCAATGGAAACTAGTACAAGTTGTATAAAGTATATCTATTCTATGGTGCTTATTAGCAGATATACAAATGGAAGGATGGTTGTACCCGAACCACGTTTACGCTAACTTGCTGATAAGAACTATATGGGAAGATTAAAGGGAACTCGGTAGCATCAAACGGAACAACGAAACGAGTGAGGGTTTATGAGATGCTTAGTAAAGGAGTGATTAACATGGAATTAGGTAGACCTAAATTATGGAGTGATCCTAAAGAATTAGAAAAACTTATTGATGATTATTTCATTATGTGTGATGAAAAGGGTAAACCTTATACTATGTCAGGGTTAGCACTTGCTATTGGTTGTGATAGAAGAACATTAATAAATTATGGTAATGATGAAGATTTTTTTCTCACGATTAAGAAAGCTAGAGATAGAGTAGAGAATTTTGCAGAAGAAAAACTATACGATAGAAACGTGCCAACAGTAGGTGTAATATTCAATTTAAAGAATAATTGGAACTGGGTAGATAAACAAGAAATAGATGCAAATGTAGATAATGATGTAAATATAAAAGTTGATTTAACTGATGAGTAATATACATATAGAAATATCTAAAAAGGTATTCAATGATATTTATATACCATACTTAGATAATGATGATAGATATTTAATATTTTATGGTGGTGGATCAAGTGGTAAAAGTTTCTTTTTAGCACAAAGACTACTATATAGACTACTAACAAGAAAAAAATGTAATTATTTAGTAGTAAGACAAACAGGAGATACGAATCGTAAATCTACATTTCCATTAATAAAACAAGTAATAAATAAATGGGGATTAACAAAGTATTTTAAAATAAATGAAAGTGATTTAAGAATAAAAAGTCTGCTAAACAATAATGAAATAGCATTTGCAGGTTTAGATGATGTAGAAAAGATTAAATCAATAACATTTCCTTATGGTGAACTAACTGATATATGGTGTGAAGAAGCAACTGAAATGGCAGAAGAAGATATAAACCAGTTAAAAGTACGTTTAAGAGGTGGTAATACTAAGAAACAAATGGTGTTATCGTTTAACCCTATTAACATACAACACTGGATAAAAAGACATTTCATTGATTCTAATTTAGCAACTGTATGCTTTAGTACATATAAAGATAATAAATTCCTTAACGAAGAAGATAAACGTGCCTTAGAGGACTTAAAAATGGCTGATGAGTACACATATAGAGTTTATTGTCTAGGTGAGTGGGGAATTTTAGGCAAAACAGTATTTGATGCACGTAAGCTGCAAGAAAGATTACAACAATTAACCAAACCATTAAAGGTTGGTTTTTTTATGTATGATTATGATGGCTTAAAGATAACCAATATAAAATGGGTTAATGATCCAAATGGTTATATAAGATTATATGAACTACCAACAACACTAACAAAGTATTGTATAGGTGGTGATACATCTGGAGAAGGTAGCGACTATTTTACAGGACACGTAATAGATGCTAGAACAGGACACCAGGTAGCAGTATTAAAAAGAGAATTTGATGCTGATATATATGCAAAGCAAATGTATTGTTTAGGAAAGTATTACAACAATGCTTTAATAGCAATAGAAAGTAATTTTGATAGTTATCCAATAATGGAACTAACAAGACTAGGATATGATAATCAGTACATAAGAGAACACATGGATACATACACAGGTAAAATGGCAAAGAGTTTTGGATTTAAGACAACTGCTATAACAAGACCTGTAATAATCTCCAGGTTAATAGAAATAGTAAGAGAAGAAACAGATAAATTAAATGATAAAGATACACTTGAAGAATTATTAACCATAATAAGAAACGAAAAAGGTCGAATAGAAGCACCAATAGGTGGACATGATGACCAGATGATGGGTTTAGCAATAGCTTATCAAGCAATGGATCAAGTGGTATTTAATCAAGAGGTAATAACACCACCTGTAAGAACGTTCTTTAACATAGAAAGAGAACACTTGCAAACTGGTGAAACAATACAAGTAATATAGGAGGGAAAGCATGAAAAAAGCAGTATTAAGAGAACTACTAAAGAATAGAAATAAAAAAGAAGAACCTAAAAAGGTCGTAGAAGATAAAAATAAGGCATCTAAGACAAAAAAAGAGGTTGAATAATGGAGTGGGTAGTAAACCTTGCTTTTTTGCTTATAGGGTATTTATTAAGGTTATTAGGAGAACACCCTAAAAGAAAAAAAGAACATAAAGAGGTAAAAATACCGACATTAAATCCAATGAAAATATATAAAGAACATAAAGAACAAAAAGAAGAAGAACAGCATAATAAAGAAATTGCTATCATCTTAGAGAATATAGACAACTATGATGGTACAAGTAATGGACAAAAAGAGGTGAGGTGATTAAATGCAAGACATGGATTTAGAACAAATAATAGAAACTGATACATGGGAGTTATACGAACAAGCAAGAAACTTTTGCCGTATGAGAAATATGTTTACTGAAACTGATGTAAACTATCGTATGTATAATGGGGATCAATGGTCAGGATTAAAAATAAAAGGAATAGAACCTGTACAACTTAACTTTATAAAACCAATAGTAAGATATAAAGTAGGTGTATTACATAGCAACTTATATGCAATTAACTATTCGAGCGATAATTTTGAAAGTCAAGAATTTAGAGAAGAAGCAGAAAAGTTATGCGAACTATTAAATAAGAAAGCAGCAAAAGTATGGGATAGAGATTCAATGGACATTAAGTGTCGAAAGATAACTAAAGATGCTGCAATAAATAGTGAAGGTGTTGTATATAGTACATACGCAAACGAAGATATAGTAAATGAGATTATAAAGAAAAATAACATATATTTTGGTAATGAAAACGATAGCGATATTCAAAATCAACCATATATTTTAATCAAGCAACGTAGACCAATAGCAGAACTAGTAGAAAAAGCAAGAGCTGATGGTATAAGTGAAGAAAAGATTAAGTTTATAATTGGTGATAATGATACATTTGAAGAATCTGGAGATAGTGCTAAACAAGAAAAAGATTTAATGTGTACTGTAATAACAAAAATGTGGAAAGAAAAAGGCACAGTACACTATCAAAAAGCAACAAGATGGGTTGAATTAACTAAAGTAAAAGATAGTGGACTTAGCTTATATCCGATAGCACATTTCTTATGGGAAGATAAAGAAGGAGATGCCAGAGGTGAGGGTGAAGTTAAGCACTTAATACCTAACCAATTAGAAACTAATAAGAACTTCTTAAGAAGTATAGTAGTAGCTAAGAACACAGCATATCCACAAAAAGTAGCACGTAAAGATAAGATAATTAATCCAAGTGCAATAAATGAAGTTGGTGGAACTATCAATGTACAAGGTGCAGATGTAGATGATGTAAGTAAGATAATAACAACACTACACCCAGCACAAATGAGTACTGATGTAGAAAAGTTAAGAAACGAACTTATACAAACAACAAGAGAACTTGCAGGTGCAGGAGATATTGCAACAGGACAAATTAACCCAGAACAAGCAAGTGGTAAAGCAATATTAGCAGTACAACAAGCAAGTCAACAACCTATAACTGAACAATTAGTAGGTTTTAAAACATTTGTTGAAGATATAGCAAGAATATGGCTAGATATATGGACAACGTATAGTGAAGATGGAATAGAACTTGAAGAAGAAGTTGAAGATCCAAACACAGGAGAAAAAGTTGTACAAACATATACTGCTAGTCAAGAACAATTAGAACAATTAAAAGCATCTGTTAAGGTAGATATAACACCAAAAGGTGCATTTGATAAATTTGCACAAGAAGCAAGTATAGAAAACCTTTTAAAAGAAGGTTTTTTCAATATACAAAGACTACCTGAATTAAAAGCGTACGCAAATGTATTAGATGATGATTCGGTAATGCCAAAGCAAAAATTACTAGAAGCAATTAAATTTGAAGAACAAGAACAACAAAGAATTGCTGAAATAGGTAATCAAGCTGAAATGCTACAGCAAAAGATGAACACATTATTAAATAGTGATCCAGAAGCACAAGCAGGTATGTTAGCAAACGCAGCAGAACAAGAACAAGCTGAAATGTAGAAATCACGACCAAGCATTTATGTCGTTATAAAAGATATGGAATTTTGTGAAGCAAACACGTAAAAATAGGAGGATTTTATGGAAGAAAACCTAGTTGAAACAACTGAAAATGTTGAGCAAACAACAGAAGAAATTGCACAACCTGAAAAGATTTATACAGAGGAAGAACTAAATCAAAGAATAGATGAGTTGCTACCAAAGAAGTTAAATCGTAGGGAAGAAAAAATACGTAGGGAATATGAAAAGAAATATGGCGAACTAGAGGACATTTTAAAAGCAGGATTAAAAGTTGATAGTATAGAACAAGCAACTGAAAACATAAAAGAAATGTACCAAAAGAGAGGCATAGAACTACCTACAACAAAGAGTAGTCTATCAAGCCACCAAGAAGAATTATTAGCAACTGCAGAAGCTAATGAATTAATTGAAGGTAGTACATTAGATGAAATTGATGAAGAAATGAGAAATCTTGCTGATAAAGGTGTAGAAAACATGACATCAGCAGAAAAAATTGTATTTACAAAGTTAAATGCTTATGTAAGTGCAGAAAGAGATAGAAGGGAATTAGCAAAATTAGGAATAACTGCCGATTCGTTAGACGAAGATTATCAAGAATTTGCTAAAAATTTAAACCCTAACCTATCAACAAAAGAAAAATATGAAATGTATAAAAAATTTAGACCTGATAAGCCAAAGGTCGAACCAATGGGGAGTATGAAGGGAACTGCCGAACAAGACAAGGGAGTAAAAGAATTTTATACTTATGAAGAAGCATCTCAATTTACACGAGAAGATTTTGATAAGAACCCTGAATTGTTTAAAGCAGTAGAAAACTCTATGTATAAATGGAAATAATATGATCCATCTCCATTGGCAAATTAGATTAAGGGAGATGAGAAAATGGCTGTAACAAACTTTATCCAAACTATTTGGAGTAAGAAAATTCAAGATTCACTAGAATTAAAAACTAAATTAGTACAAAATTGTTTAAGAGATTATGAAGGAGATGTAAAATTCGCACGTTCTGTAAAAATCTTAGGTGTTGGAAACCCAACAATAGGAGATTATACAGCATCAGCAGTAACAACTAACGGAATTACTGTTGAAGAAATGAGCGATGCTGGTCAAACATTAACTATCGACCAAGCAAATTATTTTGCTTTCTATGTTGATGATATTAACCAAGCACAAAGTGTACCAGGACTTGCTGAAAAGTTCCAAGAAAAAGCAGTACATGGTTTAGCTGTAAAACGTGACCAATATGTTGCAAATTTAATTAAAGCAGGAACAAACGCAACAACTGCAAGTGCAAGAACAGCAGAAGGTGTTATGACTGCTATTGATGCTGCTATCGTAGCATTAAGAGAAAGAAACTTCGATGAAGATGGTGTTATTGAAGTAACTCCAGGCGTATATAACTTAATCAAAAATCAATTAGTAACATTATCTACAAGCAATGTAGAATACATTAAACGTGGATTTGTTGGTACTTATGATGGATTTGATGTAATTATGTCAAATGGTTTAGCAAAAGACACTACAGGAACAACTAAATATGAATATTGTGATGTACGTGGTAAGAAAGCTATCGCATTTGCAGGTCAAATCAATGAAGTTGAATCAATGAGAAGCGAAAAATATTTCAAAGATATTGTTCGTGGTTTAGACACATTTGGTGCTAAAGTAATTGATGAAGCAAGATTACAAGTTGTAAAAGTACCTACAGCTGCTTAGTATAAAATTAAGGGTGGGATTTCTCACCCTTTTTTTATCGTGTTAGGAGTAAAAATGAGTGCAACTCTCATAAACACGAAGGAGGAAATATGGAAAAATATATACAAAGACCAGATATAACACAATATCCAGGAGTAAAAGTAGATAAAGATACTAATATTGAGTACAAAAACGAATTTGTAGAGCAAACAATAAAAGACCTAAAATTACACTCTATAACGAAAGTTTTAGGTGAAGGGTATGAGAGTACGTATGACACTATAATTACTCTTGAAGAAGGCGATATATTGCTTTTTGAAGATGAAAAACGTGGTTATATAAAACCAGTAGAAAGTTTTGTAAAACCAAGTGAAGCAATAGAAGATTTACAAGCATTGGAGGATTAGATATGACATTAAAAGAATTAAAAGAAAATGTATTGAAAATGATAGAGGAAATAAGCGAAACACCAAATGTTTATACTGATGATCCAGATATAGATAAGAAACTTAATACAGTTATAAACCAAGTAATGTATGAATTGGCACGTATGAAAAAGATACCTGAATTAAGTACATTAGATGTAGAAACAGGAGATGTTATTAACTTAAATGATGTTTTAGATAACTTTTATCAATTAGACCACGTTAAGTATGTTAATAGCGATGAAAAAGAAATAGATGTAAATTTATTCGGTTCAACTATTGAGTGTACTGACAATGGAACAATATCAGTTTATTACTATAAATACCCAACAAGAATAACTGAGAATACAAATGATACTAAATATAAATTTGAATTAAGTGAAGATGCATTAGAGATTCTACCTTATGGAGTAGCTGCAGATTTATTAAAAAGTGATGTAAGTGCAAACTATGGTCAAATATATTCTAATAGATATGAAACAATGTTGCAAAGACTTGATCCAAGATATGGAACAGGTATGATTTTTATTGATAGTAATGGGGTGATTTAATGGCAGTAGGAGTAGGTTCTCTAGTATCAAGAGTATATGGGAACTTTAGAGGTATGGATACAACTAAAAGAGATGTTAGTTTATCACGTTCTCCAGATATGCAAAATATGTGGATAAATTATCGAGAAAGTGGTGGGAAGTGTATTGAAACTAGACCAGGTTTAACGTTAATTGATAAAGACACAGGTAAAATAAATGGATTACACCAATATACAAGAAACTCAGTAACAAAAGTATTAGTACATAGAGGAACTAAAATGTACTTGTATACATATAATAGTCAAACAGGTTTATTATCAAAAGATTCAAACACAGAAATATACTCAGGACTAACAAATACGCAGTCATTTAGTTTAATGTATGATGATATATTGCTAATTAAAGATGGAACTCATTATCTACAATATGATGGATCAAGCGTAACTGAAGTAAGTGCGTATACACCAAGAACAAGAATTGGTTGTTTACCAGCAAGTGGAGATTCAAATAATAGTCAATTAGTAGTAACAGGTAGTTCGTGGGAAGCAGTAAATATGTTAAGTGATTATCGTATAAATTCATTTGTAGGAGATGGAACAGGAACTAAATTCAAATTAAACGAAACTTCAATAGATAATACGTTTACACCTTATGTAGAAGTAGATGGAGTAGCAGTAGCAAGTACAAATTATTCTGTAGATTATACAAATGCAGTAATAACATTTACAACAGCACCTTCTCAAGCATTAACTGAAGGTGAAGATAATGTATTTATAAAGTATAAAAAGGCAGTAAGTGGATATAAAACTAAAATAACAAATTGTACAAATATAACAGCGTTTAATAACACTATATTCTTTTGGGGAAATCCAGACTTCCCTAATACAATGTGGTTTGCTGAAAGTACACAAACACCAGCAATAGAAAGTCAAACATTGTATAACTCAAACGTAACACCAAGTTATATACCAGATATAAATTTTGTAAAAGATGGTTATGATTATGGAACAATAAAGGCAGTAGTACCTAGTAATAACGCTTTATGGGTATTCAAAAGTGAAGCTAGTGAAACAACTGTCTTTTATCATGTACCACAATGGACATATAAAAATGGTGAAAGTTCTTTAGGACATTATGATTATGCTTCAACTTATTCAAGCATAGCAAGAGGATGTGAAGGAACTGGAATCAATTTTGGAGATGATATAGTTTATTATTCTAGTCGAGGATTAGAAGGAATAACAGGAGATATAACAACAGAGCAGTCTACAGCCCACAGAAGTTCTTTAGTAGATGATTTACTAACTGAGAGTATAAATGATATGTATAAAATGGTAATGCTAGAGTGGGAAGGTTATTTATTAATATTTAAAGGAACGATTATTTTATTAGCAGATTCAAGAAGTAAATTTCAATATGAGGATCATATAGAGTATGACTGGTTTAAATGGTATTTTAATGAATTGCCTTTTGGAAAATATCCAACAGCAGGAATAGTAGTAAATGGTAGATTGTTCTTAGGAACAAGTGATAGTAGCTTATACGCTTTAAATAATACACAAAGTACAAGAAGTGTATTTGCATACTGGACTACACCAGAAGATGAATTTATGGTAGGACAATATCAAAAGACAACTTCAAAACGTGGTTGTGTAATAAATATGACAGGTGAAGAAGTTAAGGTATCAGTTAAAACAGATAACAATGATTTTGAAGATATAAATACATATACAAATACAGGAACAAATCCAAAAAATTATGTAGTAGCAAGAATAAAAAGAAAAAAATGGAAAAATATACAATTAAAGTTTAGTTCAAATAAACCATTTGGCATATATTCATGTACATTACAAGCATACGTAGGTGGCTACATTAAGAGATAGGAGGTTAAAAAATGGATGATAAAAGATTAGAGCAAGTTACACAAGAACAAAACCAACAATTAGAACAAGTAACTAATGCTTATGATGAGATGAAAAATCAAAGTGATTCTTTTTATAATAACTTGATAAATACATCTAAAGAATATGCACAACAACAACAAGATATACAAAACCAACAAACTGATTTAACATTAAATGAAATAGAACAAAATAAAAAGTATGCACAACAAGACTATAACAGGGAACAAAGAGGTGCGTATTTGGATTATCAAGCACAACAAAAGAATCAAGCAGATTTATTAAGACAAGCAGGATTACAAAACACAGGTTATACTGAATCAACAATATCTAGTATGTATAGTACATACCAAAATAGAGTAGCAACTGCTAGAGAGAGTTTTAATAGGTCAGTAGATGCTTATAATCAACAAGCAGCCCAAGCAAGATTAGCAAATTCAAGTGCATTAATGGATATTGCATATAAAGCATTACAACAACAAGCAGAATATGCATTACAAGGATTCCAATATAAGAACCAATTAACAATAGACTTATTAGGTAAACAACAAGGTATTAGAAATGAATATTGGAATAAATACCAAGATGTACAAAAACAAATTAATACAGAAAAAGCATTAGCAGAAGAAATAAGACAATATAATCAAAATTATGCCTTAAATAAGAAAAAGACTGATGCTGATATAGCACACACAAACGCACAAACAAATCTAATTAAAGCACAAACAAGTCAAACAAAAAATAGTAGTAGCACAAAAATAGTTGCTGGTGGAAATAGTAAAACTACACAAAATAAAAATGATTATTCAATATCAGTAAATGGTAGTGAAAGACCACACTACATAAATAATTCAAAATGGACACAATTATCAGTAGGTGGTAAGAACATTACATTAAAAGATATTGATAAGTCAGCAACTGGAGATTTAGCAAACGAACCAATAGTAGGTGTTAAAGATTCAAAAGGAAATGTTACATATTATGTATGGGTTGGTAATGAATTTAGAGATATTACTTCAAGTGCAAAACCATATATAACAGGAACTGAAAAAGGTATAGCAAATGCACCAACTACAAGTAGTAGCAAAGGTGGAATAGCAAGAACAGCAGCAAAAACAGGAATAAATACAATATTTAAAAGTTTATTTTCTGGAAACAATAACAGCTTGAAATTATAAAAGGAGTGATAAAATGGCAACAAAAAAGAAAAAAGAAGAAGAAATAATGCCAGAAATCAAATCTTATAAATCTTGGAAAGAAGAACAAGGTCAACAATTTATAGAACGTAGTGCTAAAGACTATGAGGTAGCTTATGTTGCTGATAAAGAAAGAGAAAACTCCTGGTGGGGTAAATCTTATGACTGGATCACGCAAGAACAAGAACCTAAAAACGATTCATGGTTAAAACAAACTGAAAGCGATAACTTTTTATTAAATGCCTTAGGAACAGCAGGAGATATAGCAACCAATGCTGCAAAAGGTTTTGTAAAAGGTGGTATAGCTGTAGGTAATGCAGGTAGTTATCTTTTATCTTTAGGTGAAGAAGGAATAGGTAATTTAACAAACAACCAAGGATTAGTAGACTATGCTAAAAAAGTACGTGAAGGTATAAATTATACTGATAACATAGTAGATAATGCTACTAAAGGAATAGATAAAGAATTAGATAAATATTCATGGTCAGGTGGTAAACTTGATAGTGTATTTGAAAGTGTAGGTAGTTCATACGCACAAGCACAATTAGGTGGTTTACTACCAGGAAAAGGAAATATACCAGTAGATATTGGTAAATTTCATTTAGAAATGCCACTTACATCTGTTATAACAGGTTTTTCTAATAGTATGAGAGAAGCATACGAAGATGGTGCAACAAACGGACAAGCAATTATAAAAGGTATAACAGGTGGACTTGTTGAAGGTTTTACTGAAGGTATGTTTGGAGTATTTGGTCAAGGTGGATCAAGTGTAGAAGATAAAATACTAGGAACTTTAACTAAGAACATAGGAAATACAGTTGCAAGAAATATTGCAAAAGTAGGAATACAAGCAGCAGGTGAAGGTGCAGAAGAAGTTGCATCTTATATTTTGAATTGGGCATTTGATAATGGTCAAGATTTAGTTTATCAGTCAATACTAGGAAAAGATTATGCAAAAATGGGTAAAGAGTTCTCATTACAAGAATTAGGAGAAAACTTTTTATCTGGTGCATTAGCAGGTGGATTTTCAAGTGGTGCTGAAACTATTGGTAGAAATGTAAGAGCAAATTCTAATAAAGTAAATGCTAAAAATATTAATGCTAAAGTAGCAGTAGAAAGTGAAAATATGGAACACCAAATCTATAATAAAGGTGTTGCAAGTTTAACCGAAGCACAAAAAGAGCAATTACAGGGAATAGTAAGAAATGCTATAGAAACAAATCAAGGGTTAAATGTAGATGATGTAATTGCAGAATTAAATGCTAATGAAACAATAAGACAAAACTTATTAAACGAAGAAAAAGCACGTATGTTAGAAGAAAAACGTGCAAGAATAAGTGAAAAAACAGGTAAAGAAATAAGTTTAGAAAATGTCGAATTAAATAATAAAGAAATAAAACAAGCTGAAAAAAACATTGATAAAATGATAGAAGAAGGCAAAGTTGATATAGAAAAAATCGAAAGTCAACTAAATACACAAGAAGATAGAGATGCTTTTAATCAGTTAGTAGAACAATATGGTTATACTGATGCTATAAGAGAAGCAGAAACATTTGTAAAAGAAAACCAAAAAGCATTTGATGAAGGTAAATTAGATGATGAAAATCAAGCCCTTTTTAGGCAATATAAGAGCGAATTAGATGCTAGAGGTAAAGCACTAGGAGAACAACAAGAACTAATCTCCAGATACAAGAAAAATGCCAATATGCTTAAATCTAACAAGTATAATCCATATATAAAAAGTTATATAGAAGATTATGAGAATAAAAAGGCAATAGTTTATGATTTAACAAATGATACAAATGAAAAAGTTAAAAAATTCCACGAACAAATTAACGAAGCACAATTCGCAGGAAAACAAACACATGAATTAGTAGATACAATGTCTAAGTTAATTGAACGTAGCAATGTTGGAATCAATGTTAAATCAGTGGATCAAGCAATAGAAGATGGCGAAATCCTTGAAAGAAAATTAACAAAAGCAGAACAAACTAAAGTTAATGAATTACAAGAGCAATTAGATAATACTAAAGATGAATTGCAAAAAGATATAATTCAACAACAAATAGATGAAATAAAATACGAAAAAACTAATGGTTTTTATAAAGATGGTGAAATAACTGTTTTATATACAAAAGATGGTGTTAAAAATGTTGGTGTAATAATAGGACACGAGCTAAGACACGCATTAGAAAGTTCTAAATTAAATGATACATATAATGAAATACTAAAAGAGTATGCAAAAACTCAAAATACATATAGTGAAGAACAAAATGATTATGATTATTTAATGGAACGTATAAAAAAAGCATATAAAACACAATTAGAAAGTAAAACAGAAGAAGAACAACAACAAATATTAGATAGTGAATTTAGTGCAATAGCATCATCTAATTACTTGTTTACTGATAATAATTTCTTAAATCAAATAGCAACTAAACCAACTTTAGGTCAAAAAATAAAACAATTCTTTACACGTATAGCAAAAATGTTTAGTAAAACTAAATATAAAGGATCATTAGATGAAATACGTGATAATTATATAAAAATGCTAGATGAAGTAGCTGAAACAGGTGCTAATGTTAGTGAAAACGAACAATATTCCCTAGATAATCAAGGTAGACAACTAAGTGAACAACAACAAGAATATTTTAAAGATTCAAAAATTAGAGATGATGATGGTAACTTAAAAGTTATGTATCATGGAACAAGCCATGACTTTACAATATTTGATTGGAATAAAATAGGTTCTAATACACACAATGAGGGAATCTTTGGTAAAGGATTCTACTTTACTAATTATGAGAACCTAGCAAACTATTACAATCGAGATATGTTTGGTAAAGTAATCAAAGACTCTGATAGAAAAGCTATGACAGGATATTTGAATATAACCAACCCTTTTGTATGGCAAAGCATAAGAACGAAAGAACAAATGGAAGAGTTTGCAAAAGAAATCAATGCTCCAAAAGGATTGCTAAAATGGAATCCTTATAGTAATGGTGGAGAAATACATTCTTTAACCGAAGAAGGGCAACCAGGGGAGTTTACTGAACTATTAAAAGCTGCAGGATATGATGGAATAATTTATAACTATAGCAGAGAAGCTATGGAGCTAGGTGATAAATACGGAACACCAGGAATGACTACTCAAGAAGTAATTGCATTTGAAAGCAACCAATTCAAAAATGTAGATAACGAAAACCCAACTGATAATCCAGATATACGATATTCAATAGACCTTGATGGTGCTATGGTAGATAATGAAACTGGTGAAAAAGTAACATTAGATGCAACACCAGTAGGTAATGGTACACTTATGGCAATAACAAACATGAGTGAAAACAAATTAAATGGTATTTTAGATTTAGGTGGTTTCCCAGTACCAAGTATTGCAGTAACAGATTTGAAAAAAGTTCCGTTTGAACAGTTTGGTGATTATACAGCAATATTTAATAAAGACACTATCGACCCTACAATTAGTGCAAACAAAGTATATTCTAGGGATGCTTATACAACTCGAATACCTAAAGTGGTAAATCGTTTAAATGAACAAGGTTTAAAACAAGTTGCAAAGAATACAGGATTAGAAGAGTGGGATTTAAGAGAACGATATAAAGAATCCTCTATCGAAGATGCTGTAGATAATATAAAATCAGAAGAAAATGTTATTGATAAATACTTAGAAAGCAAAGGAATTGTAGTCGAACCTCAATATAGAGATTATCAAGGGTATTCACATATTAGCCAAAAAGTGCTTGAAAAGTTTATCGATGAACATCCTGATTTTATGAGTTTAGCTATACCTGATATGGATAGTTTTGCAACATATGAAAAATATAAAAACGATATACACGATACATATGTTGAGAATATGGTTAACGAAGGTGCAAGTAGAAAAGAAGCAGAATCATTATTTGAAGATTATCCATCATATAGCCATTATGCTCATTATTTCTTACATGATATAAGAGAAGTAAACGAGTTAAATGGGGATAGACAAATAGATGATTATGCAACTAGAGAAAACAAAGAAAAATATATTGATTATGATTCAACAGAATACAAAGACTTTGTAAGGAATCTAGTAGCTCCTATGTTTGGAGAAAGATATGTTAGAAACAACAAAGATTTTTATACAGAGAATGGTAATCCAAGGAGCTTTGACCAAAGATACATCCCATATACACTTGACAATCTAGTCAAGATTATGAAAGAAAATCAAGGAACAGGTCAAGAAAGTGGGTTCTTTACAGGTGTTAGTGAATTAGCTGGAGATGCAAGTAAAAGATTTAAGAGCATATCTGATATAAAAACCGAAGAGAATAGATTAACAAAAACTAATGATGATGAGGCATATGGAATCCAATTAGAAAACTATAATAGCAGGTTATCGAATATTGTAAATCAGATAATGAGTAAAACTGATACATCGGATATAGAAGCATATGTCTGGAGAGAAAAAAATGTTGAAGAAAACTTAAAAGACATAGCAAGAAAAGTAGCAGAGGGGAAAAAGTTAGATGCTGATAAAGTTGTAAATATGTTTAAAGGGAACTATATAAACATATCAACTAAACAAGCTAATGAGATACTTGATTTTATAAACGAGTTATCAGATTTACCTACAGATTATTTTGAAGCTAAACCTCAAAGAGCAGTTGGATTAGATGAAATAATGACTTTAGTTGTACCAAATACTATGAGTGAATCAACTAAACAAAGACTTGATGATATGAATATACCTTATACTTATTACGATCCAACAGTTGAAGGTGATAGAAATAGGGTAGAAAACGAGTTTGAGCAATATAAGTTTATGCTAGATAATAACCTAACACCAGATACAGGTTTAGATTTAACTAGAGGAGAAACTGAACTAAGAGATTATGAAAAAGCAGAGTTAATACAAGATTTCTTAAATGATTATTTAGGTGAAGAAACAAAAACTATAGATAATGTAGTAGATGAAATACACCAAGAATATGTAATTAAAAGAGAAAGATTAAAGAAAGAGTTAAGAGATTTAAGAAACCAACTTAACCAAGAAGAAGAAATAGAAGAAGGTTATAGACCTTTAACTATGGAAGATGTATTAACAAGAGATGCTGAACTTGAAAATTATACTCCTGAATATATACCACAAGAAGAAGATGAGTTCTATTATGATACAGAGAACACATCACCTTTAGATGAACAATTTATTGAAAAAATAACTAAAGATTATAAAAAAAGTTGGAAGTTAAGCAAAGAACAAGCACAAGAATTTGCTAACGATATAAGAGAGATAAGTAGTAGACCAAATTTATCAAGACAAGATGTAGCAGATTATATAAACAAAAACTTTAGTGGTGAAATGGTAAAACAAAGAAACCATGATATAGCAGAAGTACAAAGTTTTTTAAAAGACTATCCAATAGGTGTATCACAAAGAATAAAAGATGAGATAGCATCACAATATGAAACATTTAGTAATTTTAGAAAGAATTATTATAGAAAACTAAAACTTACAAATGATGATGGTATAAATAAAAATGTAGACCAAGCATATAAAGAACTAAGCGAAATGTATCCATACTTCTTTAATGAAGAAGAAATATCAAATCCAACTGACCAATTATTAAAAATTGCCGAAGTTGCTGATATGGATAAATACAATTCGTATTTTGAACCACTACCACAAGATGTTGTAGATGCCGAAATAGATGAGTTGTACTCTATAATGAACGATTATAGAAACGAATATAATCAATATGCTAGTGAAAACGATAGACCTGGTATAGAATATTATGATGCATTAAGTGAAAATACCGAATTAACACCAGAAGATATAAATCAAAGAATTGTAGATATTCAAAACGAACTTGAAACTATGAAAGGTGAAGAAAAGCAAAGAATAGCAGAAGCAAAAAAAGAACCTGAAATAGTTATAAAAGGTAAATATGATGATAGACACGATAAATATGCTAAAGACTGGAGAAAAACAACTGAAAGCATACGAAAGAAAGTCGAATCATTTGAAAGAGTTTCTAATAGAATAGACTATTTAACACAAGATTTAAGTAATTTCTATGAAGAATATAGAAGCGAAGAACCTACATTGTTTGAAGAAGATTTAGAAGAAGAAATCTTTAAAGATTATAGTCAAAGCAAACAAGATGAATTAACTAGACTTGGTGAAAGATACGAAAACTTACAAAAAGAAATAGATGAGTTAGATAAAAAAAGACAAGACCTAGAGAAATACATGGATAAAAACAAGGAAATCAAACCTCATAAAGAAATAAGAGGAAGATTACTTGATGAAATGGGAATAACAGTTGAAGATTTGAATCGTGCTAAGAATATTAGCACTTTTAATTTATCAAGAACTGATCCTGTAAGAGTAGCTGAAAAGATATTTGGTAAAGAAATAGGTACAAAGATTAATGAAGGAACAGTAAACCATGTTAAGAAAAACGAAGCTGAAAGAATACGTTTCTTAAATAAAGAACGTGAAGGAATAAAAGCACTAGGTATAAAAGCAAGAAGTGCTGAATCAGCAGCAGTACAAAAATATGGTGAAGGTGAATACATTAACAACTTAGGTCAATTAGTTAAATATGGAGATAATGAACTCGCACAAGAATTTAGTGATAAAGCAACACAAGATAAAATTAAAAATGCTGCTAGAGATTTAAGAGCAAGATATAAAAAATATCTAAATATGATTAACAGGTCAATAACAAATATGGGTTATGATCCAATACCTGAGAGAAAAGACTATTTTAGGCATTTTAACGAACTTAATGATAAGTTAAGCCAATGGGGTATTCCATTTAATTTAGAAACTATGAAAAGCGAAAACTTGCCTACAGACATAAATGGTATAACTGACCAATTTAAACCAGGTAAACAATGGTTTGCGAGTGCATTACATAGAGAAGGTGTAAAAACCACTTATGATGCAATAACAGGTATAGATGGATACCTAGAAGGTGCTACAAACTTAATATTCCATACTAAAGATATTCAAAGATATAGAGCATTAAGTGAATATATTAGAAACACTTACGGTGCAGAAAAAGGTTTTAACGATACTGAAAACATGACCGAAGAAGAAAGACAAGATAGAATAAGTAAAATACAAAATAATTACTTATCAAGTTATGCAGCGTGGTTAGATGAACAAGCAAATGCCTTAGCAAATAAAAAAGGTAAAATTGATAGAGGTGTTGAAGAATTATTTGGTCGTAGAGCTTACACTGCATTAAATACGATAAAGCAACAAGTTGGTAGCAATATGACAGGATTTAATGTACGTAGTGCTTTAACAAACTTCATTTCTACTACACTAGCAGCAGGTAGAACAAATAAAACTGCAATGTTAAAAGGTACTGTAGATACAATAAATAATATGTTCCACGATGATGGTTTTGCAAATAAGAGTGATTTCCTAACAAGTAGATTTGGTAGTGAAAGATTATCTAATAAATTATGGCAACGTATTGCAAACACAGGTCAAATATTCATGAACGGAACTGATAAGTTTACTGCTAACTTAATAGTACGTAGTAAATACCAAGAAGGATTAATGAAGGGTATGACCGAAAAACAAGCCATGAGATATGCAGATGATTTTGCTGCTAGAGTTATGGGAGATAGGTCAAAGGGTGCAACAGCAACCATCTTTAACTCAAAAACATTAGGAGTTCTAACACAATTCCAATTAGAAACAAATAACCAATTAGATTATTTATTACACGATTCTAAAATGGAACTTGAAGGTCTTGACCAAACTGCTAAGTCAAATGCTATTAAAGGTATGATATGGCAAATGGGACAAATATTTGCATATTCATATTTCTATAATGAATTGTTTGAAAAACTAACAGGTAGTAGAGCAGCATTTGATCCAATAGATATATTTAAGAAATTGGCAGGTGCAGATGATGATGACAAAGATAAAACTTTAGAAGAACGTAGCCAAGAAGCAATAGCTGAATTAGTAGATACACTACCATTTACATCATTGTTAGGCAAAGGTGGTCGTATGCCAATAAGTGAAGCATTTGAAGGAACAAACTTGTTATATGATTATCTAACAGGTGAAACTGATGCTTATGGAAATAGAATTAAAGCAGAAGATGTTGCTAAACAATTTAAAGAAGATTTAGGTTATTGGTTAATGCCAACAGGTTATGGTCAAGTTAAGAAAACTAAAGGTGCTTATGATTTGTATTTTGATGAAAATGGAAATCCACGAGAAGTACCAGGTAGTTATACTGATAGTGGTAAATTAAGATTTCAAGCAGACACTGATCCAACAAGTGTATTAGAAAACTTAATATTCGGTCAATGGTCAAGCGAACAAGCACAAGAATATATAAGTGGTGGTTTTAAATCATTAACCGAAAAACAACAAGCACAAATGGTTAGATATGGTATGACAAAGAGCGAATATCTTAAATATAAAGAGGGTATGAAAGGATTAACGAAGAAAGCAGATAAGAAAGCATATATTGAATCTTTAAATTATCCAGAAGATATAAAACAACTAATGATAAATGATTTATAGGAGGTATTATGGCAGAGAATTATGTAAGAACAGCAGCAGAGCTAGAGAGGAAATACAACCTCTCTGGCACTCTATCTAATATAGATAGAAGAATAAAAGAAACATCTGCTAGTCTTGTATCGACACAAAATAGTGTTGCAAATTTTGTAACACAGGTAACCGAAGATATAGAAGATTTGCAAGAACAAATAGATGGTAATATTACATCTTGGTTTTATCCTGGTGTACCAACGTTATCAAATGAACCAGCAGTAAACTGGACAACAACAACTGAAAAAGATAATCATTTAGGAGATTTATATTATGACCAACAAACAGGATATGCGTATAGATTTGTAGTAAATAGTGGTGTATATAGTTGGTTAGAATTAACTGATAGTGCTGCAACTGAGGCACTTTCAATAGCAAATGCTGCTTATGATATAGCAACAGACCATAAAAGAAGGGTATTTGTAACACAACCAACACCACCTTATGATGTAGGTGATATGTGGTTATACGATAGTAAAATGATAAAGTGTTGTGTTGTAGGTAGAGAAGAAGGTACAAGTTTTGTATCAAATGACTGGATAGATTCTTCTTATTACACTGCAAACGAACAAGCTACTATTGCATATAATAATGCACTAACACAAGTAGCAACAACGTATACAGCAAAAGCAGATTTATATGTTGGTGGAGATTTCATAACTGCAAAGGTAAAAAGAGATGAAATAGCAGCCATATTAAAAAATATAAATTATGTACAAGGTAGTGATCCATCATTAAATTGGACAACAACAGATGTACAAAAATCACACGTAGGCGATATATGGTACGATACAATAAACCACGAAACGTATTCTTATGATAATTCTTATCAATGGGTGGAAATACCTACAAATGGTATAAGAATATTTACAAATCAACCAACACCACCATATAACTCAGGAGATATATATTTAAAAGAGTTCACTGATACAAGTACAACACCACCTACAACGTATACAAAATTATATGTATGCCAAGTAGATAAATCTACAGGTAGTTATGAAGCAACTGATTTTATGTTGCAACCAACAAGGGTAACAACAAGTGAATTAAAACAAACAGCAGATGAAATAAATATAAGTGTAAGTGGGAAAGTAGATACAAATGATTTTACAAAAGCAGAGATTATAGCAAGGATAAATGATAATACTTCACAGGCAATGATTAATGCTGATGAGATAAAGTTTACAGGACATACTTTTGATTTAACTGCTGATAACTTAACTATAGAAGGAACAAATCTTAATATAGATAGTAATGGTTTAGTTAAATTAAAAGATACTGGTCAAAACAATGCATCATTTAAAATAGAATCAACAACCAACACAAGCGATAAAACAATAGTTTCACACGACTGGTTTTCAAACCACCAGGTAATGAGTGATGATGGAACAACAATAGATGCTGGTTTTGGTTTTGAAAAAATAAGTGGAAATGCAGAAACTTATGACTATGCAAAGCCAAATCTATCGTTAAGTAAAAGTAATATTGGTTTATCAAAAAGTGATAGTGTAATAATTCAACCTGATGAAATATCATTTAAACACAATGGCACAACTGTACTTGGTGGTTCGGTAAATCAAACTACTGGCAAATCAACTTTTTATAGTGATTATCTAAGAGCAACAGATGTGGAAATAAACGATATAATAAAAGATAATGTAAGTATATTTGAAAATCAAATATTGTGGACAGGTAGTATTCCAATGGATGAAAGCGACACAGCAACGTTTATACCAGGTCAAAAATTGTCGGATCAATTACATGGTATTGTATTAATGTGGAGTTCTAGTGGTGGTAATTATAATTGGAGAACATTTTTTATACCAAAAGAATTTATAAATTATAATCGAGGTGGTGGTTATTGTTGTATATTGTCAAGTTCAGGATTTTCAACAGTAGCTACTAAGTATATATATATACACGATACAAACATAACAGGAAATGCTGCTAATGTAACAAATGGCACAGCAAGTTCTGGAATAAAATATAGTAATGCATCTTTTGTATTAAGATATGTAATAGGAGTTTAAAAGGAGGAATAATTATGATAAAAAAGATAAAAGTTTCAAAAAATAAGAGAACATTAACCTCTAGTGATTTAGGTCAATATGGTGCAGGTGTAGAAAACGATAATTTAATAGACAAATTGTACTTTGTTTTTGATGAATTAGTAGAAGGACAAGCAAGTTTGCTTACATCATTACAAGATGAAAATGAAGATTATATAGCATTTCCATTACAAGCAGAAGAAGATGGATACTCATGCGATATAACAAATAGTATGTTAGTTGAAAGTGAGTACGAAATCCAATTACAAATAACTAATGGTACGAAAGTGTGGCATAGTTTAATAAGCAAGATGAAGATAAAACCCAGTCTTGAGGCTGGACAGGGAGAACTACCCACAGCAGTAGAATTATGGTTAGCAGAAGCTGATGCTAAATTATTGTTAGTAAATCAAGCAATAACACACGCAGAAAACGTAGATATAGATTCAAGTAAAGCAGGAAATATAACAACTGTTGTAATAACACGTGCAGATGGAACACAAAAAACAACACAAATAATAGATGCTATAAAAGGCGATAAAGGTGATAAAGGCGATAAAGGTGATCCAGGTGCAATAAAAATGTTAATTGTAAACGAGTTGCCACAAGTAGGAGAAGATGACACAATTTATCTAGTACCAATGACACCAGATGTAGAAGGTAATAATTATGAAGAATATATATACGTGGGTGGTGAGTGGGAATTACTAGGAAGTGTAGGAGTACACGTAGACTTAACTGATTATGTAAAAAATACCGATTATGCAACTGGCAACGTTGGAGGCGTAATAAAAACTAATAATGGTTTAAGTATAAATGCAGAAGGTAAAGCATTATGTGATACCTATGACTATAATACTTATGTTAACACTCAAAGTTGGAAATTTATCTCAAAAGGAACACTAGAAAATGTAATAACAGGTAAAGGTCTAACAACAAAATCTTATGTAGATGGTTTAGTTGGTGATATAGGAACGGCATTAGACCAAATAAATGGCGAAAGTGTAGGTAATTAATTATGGCTATTAGTGATAAATTAACTTATCTAAACGAAACAAAAACACTATTAAAAAATAAAATAAACATAACAGGTGCAAATATAACAACTGATACATTTAGACAATACCCTACAAAATTACAAAATGCTTTATTAAATTGTTGGAATAATGAAGGCGAACCAATATTTACAAATTGGGGAACAAAAGTAAATGGCGAAGGAACAAATGTAAAACTAGATAATACAATAAATGCACGAATGAAACTAACACCAAAAGGAAACACAACCCAAAACGGAACACCAACACCTTCTTCTCCTATAAATGTAAATGTAGTAAGTGGAGATAATGAAGTAGTAGTATGTGGAAAAAACTTAATTAAATA
>Ga0326513_10001008_pt1 | contig 23106 bp, 17 predicted proteins | sample 2_2465_0518_D_FD_203654 | JGI IMG/M metagenome (GOLD analysis project Ga0326513, IMG submission 203654) | Bovine rumen microbial communities from UC Davis, California, United States - 2_2465_0518 | ecosystem: Host-associated > Mammals > Digestive system > Stomach > Rumen | place: USA... | reverse complement strand
ATATCGTAGAGACATACGTTAGGTGTGAGACCCAACATCAATACTGACTGAACCATGTTAGAACCGATCATACCACCAGCTCCAACGATAACAAGCTTTTCGTTAGTTAAAAATGCCATTGTTGTTAAATATTTATTGATTTTGTTGTATAACTACTTCTTCTAACGCGCAAATTAGATAAATGTTATCCCATTTTTTCTCATTTGCCATGCAAAGGTAGTTATTTTTCTTGAGAAAAGAGCATGTTTTCTTCTTTTCTTTTGCAGAATAAATAAAAAATTGTATCTTTGTAAAGTATAATTTGCAAAAAGAGTCTAAGGTCAAAGGTCGAAAGTCTCTAATAACCCCTCCACTTTACTCTTTACCCTTTATACTTTACACTAAACAAAACAATGAACATTCCTGAAAGAATATCAGCCCTTCGCGAGGTTATGCGACGCGAGAGCATAGACGCATTCATCTTCCCGAGCACCGACCCGCACAATGGCGAATACGTGCCCGACCATTGGAAATGTCGTGAATGGATATCGGGATTCAACGGTTCTGCAGGTACGGCCGTTGTAACTCTCAACGAGGCTGCCCTTTGGACAGATTCCAGATATTTCATAGCTGCAGCCGAGCAACTTGAAGGTACAGGCTTCGTGCTTATGAAAGATGGCTTAGAAGATACTCCAAGCATTTCGAAATGGCTGGGCAGAAAACTCAGTTTCAATGGCGGCAACTGCGTGGGCGTTGACGGTATGGTGATGAGCGCAAATGATACAAACAATCTTATCTCCGAACTCCAAAAGGAAGGTGGAATTACCGTCAGGACAAACTTCGACCCTCTTGCTGAGATATGGAAAGACCGACCAGAGATTCCTCTCAATCCTATTGAGATACAGCCACTTGAATATGCAGGAGAGAGTGCCGAGAACAAGCTAGAACGCATCCGACAGGCAATCCGCACTCGTCATGCCTGTGGAATCCTCGTCTCTACCCTTGACGACATAGCATGGACTCTTAACCTTCGCGGAACAGATGTTCATTGTAATCCAGTCTTCGTCAGTTATCTGCTTTTGAACGAGGATACCACCACACTATTCGTCAACAACAGGAAACTCACGAAAGAGGTTAGCGATTACCTTGCATCTATCAACGTGAAGGTTGAGCCTTACGAGAATGTGCGCAAGGCATTAAAGGAATACAAAGCCTATAACATCATTATGGATAAAGCCACCACTTGCCATACCTTATATAATGATGTGAGGGCGAAGGTTGAGGATTACGAAAGTCCGATACCAGCGATGAAAGCCATTAAGAACGAGACAGAAGTGAAAGGTTTCCGCGAGGCTATGAAGCGTGACGGAGTGGCACTTGTAAAGTTCCTCCGTTGGCTAAAACCTGCCGTTGAAAAGGGTGGTGAGACAGAACTGAGCATTTCCCGTAAACTCACTTCCCTACGGGCAGAGCAACCTCTTTTCCGAGATATCAGTTTCGATACTATCTCCGCATATCAGGAGCATGGGGCTATCGTTCACTATGAGCCTACTACAGAGACAGATGCGCCTGTTCGCCCAGAGGGTTTCCTACTCCTAGACAGTGGGGCACAATATCAGGATGCCACAACCGATATTACCCGAACAATACCCCTCGGAACTTTGACCGACGAGCAACGAAAGGTATATACTCTTGTGCTCAAGGGTAATATTCAACTGGCTATGCTCAAATTCCCCGATGGAGCTTCCGGCACTCAGCTTGATGCCCTTGCCAGAATGGATATGTGGCGAGAAGGCATGAACTATCTCCACGGAACAGGTCACGGAGTTGGCTCTTATCTCAACGTGCACGAAGGGCCTCATCAGATAAGGATGCAATGGAAGCCTTCCCCTCTACGAGCAAATATGATAGTAACTGACGAGCCCGGACTTTATCTCGAAGGTCGTTTTGGAGTTCGTATTGAGAACACCATGATTATCCTCCCCTACAAGGAAACCGAGTTTGGCCGATTCCTACAAATGGAGTCTCTCACCCTCTGTCCGATAGACACAGAGCCTATCATTATTGATATGATGCGCCCAGAAGAGATAGAATGGCTAAACAACTATCATCAAAGAGTATATGATGAGCTCTCACCATTGCTTGAGGATGAGGAGGATAGGGAATGGTTAGGACAACAGACACGGCCTCTCCCCCCGCCCTCCCCCGTAGGGAGGGAGCCGGAGTGCCAATGTAAGATCAATTAAATCTCATCAAGAATTTCGATAACAACATAAAAGCATAAAAATGAAAGAAGAAAATAACGAACAGAAACAAGGAGTTTGTAGCGCTCCGGCTCCCTCCCTACGGGGGAGGGCGGGGGGAGAGGCCGTGCCTTTTAGAGTAGGTATGGGCTACGATGTCCATCAACTTGTAGAGGGCCGCGACTTGTGGCTTGGAGGTATCAAAATCGAACACACGCTTGGACTTCTCGGCCATAGCGATGCGGATGTACTAATCCACGCTATCTGCGATGCACTTCTTGGTGCAGCCAATATGCGTGACATAGGCTATCACTTCCCCGACACGGCAGCAGAAACAGACGGAATTGATTCAAAAATCCTGCTTCGCAAGACAATAGATTTGATAGCGACAAAAGGCTATACAGTCGGTAATATCGACTGTACAGTATGTGCCGAGAAACCCAAGCTAAACCCACACGTAGAGGCTATGCGTGCCTGTCTTGCAGAGGTTATGAATACTGACGAGGACAACATCAGCATTAAGGCCACAACAACCGAGAAACTTGGTTTCACAGGTCGCCAGGAAGGCATCTCCGCCTATTGCGTTGCGTTGATTTCTAAGTAAAGAGGATTAAGTTAACGTCAGTTCGAAGAAAACCCTGAAGGGATGAAATAGCTTAGGATAGGGTGTAACCCTATCGCAATCGTCCAAATCCCCCCAAAGTCCTGTAAGGACGACATATTTTCATAACAATCGCAATCCCGAATGATATGGAATTATGTCGCACCTACGGCGCTCTGGAATGTAGTGGGGCATTATCGATGATAGGGTTGCACCCTATCCTAAGCTATATCCCCCTTTCAGGGTTTTATGTAATTTTCTCTAATTTGCATTATTTGAAATTCATCGAGATTCACGTTAAAAATCTTACTGTCTTACAGATTACAGTAGAAAAAGATACGGGTACATATATAGGGAATAGGATATATATATATTAATATATATTTATCCTATTTTCTTTATACGCCATTCATACCATGCCATCTTTTTGCACTGTAATCTGTAAGATTGTAAGACTTTTATCACAATTCAGCGGACATTTGCTCACAACTCAGCGGACAACTATTGGATTATTCGGAATGTCTTCGTACCTTTGCACTCAGAAATCCTCCGCTGTGCCTCCGCTATGCCTCCGCTCTGGCTCTGCTATCTGAACGGGAGAAAGGCAGGGGAAGAGCAGAGGGAAATATGGGGTAACTTGGTAAAGCGATCACCTTTAAAAAACAGAGTCCCTACCCTATTCCTTTGCATTCTTTTCATGATACTGACGCGTTTTCCATTCAAATAGTTGGAGATATGAAAAAATATGAGTAAATTTGCACGCTATTCTTTTTTCAATTGAAAATTGAAAGTTGAAAGTTATTCGCTGAAGCTCATCAAGCTAAAGCAAGTGAAAGTTGTTCGCAAGGCAAACGAGCGAAACCCAAAATAAAAAACATAGAAAAGTGAAGATAGGATTCGACGCTAAGCGTTATTATCATAACCAGACAGGACTGGGCAATTATAGTCGCACCTTAGTGGGCGGCTTGCAGAAACTGTTCCCAGAACATGAGTACGTGCTTTATGATGAAGGCTCACTCACACGCACTTTCTCCCTGGGAAAGAAGGCGGCTAAGGATGGTTGTGACATATTTCATGGTCTTAGCAACGAATTGCCTTTCGACCTCTCGGCTGGCAAACGCCCTATGTCTATCGTAACTATTCACGATGTGGCTTGGCTTACCTTCCCCGATATGTATCATTGGGCAGACCGAAAGATATACAACTGGAAGTATGGCAGTTCTTGCAGAAGGGCTGATATGGTGCTGGCAATCTCTGAATCAACAAAGAGGGATGTGATTAGATTCTATGGCGTGAAGGAGGATAAGGTAAGGGTAATCTATCAGCCAGTTCAGGAGTATTACTACACTCCACTTGCAGACGAGATTTGCGACAAGCTCATTGCAGAGCACTTTGGAAAGCAGGGACTCCCACCTTTCATTCTCTATGTAGGTAGCATAAACTCACGAAAGAACCTACTCGGAGCACTTCAGGCATTGGCTTTGATTCCGAAGGAGAACCGTCCGCTACTGCTCATCGTGGGCAACGGAAGGGAATACAGAAAGGAGTGCGAGACTTTTATTGCCAAGAACTCGCTTGAGGCTTACACAAGGATTGAGACGAACATACACAACAACCAATTGCTTCAGGCTCTCTACACAAGGGCATTGCTCTTTATCTACCCTTCCTTCTATGAGGGTTTCGGATTGCCTGTGGTGGAGGCGGCTCTTCAGCAGACACCAGTAATAACGACAACCGTTTCTTCGCTCCCAGAAGCCGCAGGGCCTGATGCTTGTTTGATAGATCCACACGCCTCTGATGCAGCAGAACAGATGGCAAGGCATATAGACCGCCTTTGCAGTGATAGGGCATTGGCTCTTAGCATCGGGCAAAAGATGGAGGAATACGCAAGAAGGATGTTTACGCCAGAGGTGCTGACGAGGCAGGTAATGAACCTATATAAAGCCCCCTCCATCTCCCCGAGGGGAGAGCTTTTTAGATAGTATTTCTAATCATAAGAAATCACAAATGGAAAGCAATAAATCCATAAACGACAATACTATAAAACATCCTTCCCTTTGGGAAGGCTTGGTTAGGCTTCATCCTAAATATGGCGAGTTCCTTCGCTTCTGCATAGTGGGTGTGATTGCAACAGCATTGGATGCAGCAATCTTCTACCTCGTAAGAATGTTTGCTTCCTATCAAATTGCATTAGTGTCGGGCTATTGCCTGAGCCTCATAGTTAACTATCTGCTCACGATATACTGGACCTTTAAGAAGAAGCCATCAACAGGAAATCTATTTGGTGTGATAGCCGCCCACATGTTCAACCTCTTCGTTGTGAGAATGTCGTTGATGTGGCTCTTCGTAAATGTAGCAGGTATTCCTGACCGTATAGCATACATCCCTACATTGCTGATAAGCATGGTGACAAACTTCCTTGTGGTAAGGTTCGCCGTAAACAAGACTGAAAAGAAATAGGTATAGCTTCAACGCATGAAGACAATCCAGATCAATCCACAATACGCGCAAGACAATATGTTGAATTTCTTCATCAACAATCTTCCTGATAGCTTTGTTGATGGAGGTGATATTCTATGGAATGGAAGAAACGCTATAAAGGCTTTTGATATTGGCAATACCGATAGCCTCAAACGGATTGTAGTTAAGAGATTCAAACATCCTAATTTCATTCAGCAGATTGGCTACACGGTTAGGAAGCATAAAGCTCGCAAGGCTTTCGAGAATGGTATGGAACTGATATCCCGTGGCATTGACACTCCCACGCCTATTGCATTTGCTGAGTACCGAAACAACGGGTTCATTAAGGATGCCTTCTATATCTGTGACGAACTGGTGGGATTTACAGAGATTAGGCAAGATATAGAGAGGAGCGACTGGAACAGGGACGTGATAAAGGCTCTTGCCGTTTTCTTTGCCCAATTGCATAAGGCAGGCATTCTGCATCACGATCTCAACAACACAAATATTCTTTATTCCCTAAAAGATGGGGAATATCATTTCATCGTTATTGACATAAACCGCGTAACGTTCTACGATTCAATACAGAGCATACCAATGCGAGAGAGGATTGAGAACATGACACGCTTCACATCCAACTATGACCTATTCCTTCTCTTTGCGCAGGAATATGCCAAGGCTTGCCAGATTCCAGATTCTGAGGAATGGGTTAGATCAGCCTTAAAACAGAAGAAACGCCACGACCGCAACTGGGATAGGAAGAAATTCCTTCTGCATCCCAACAGATGGTTCAAGAAAAGATAAAAGGAGACTCCATGAGTCTCCTTTCTTTATACTTTCTACTTTAACGTGTGTTTGGCGAAAAGCGCCGAAGGTGCGACACCTAACAGGGCAGTCCGGATTTGCTTGCGATCTGAGCTTGCGAAGAAGGGCTGTCATATAGATTGTTTTTAAGGGATGAGGTCTGAAGGACCGACACCTATTATATTTATTAGGTGTCGCACCTACGGTGCTCACTAACACACACCATCATAGTAACAGCCCTTACGGACTGCCCTGTTAGGTGTCGCTCTTTCAGAGCTTCTTCAACCACATATTTTTTCAACAATATACGAGTTGACGAACTCCTTACTCTTTACCCTTTACTCTTTACCCTTTACCCTTTACCCTTTACCCTTTACCCTTTACCCTTTACCCTTTCTACTTTACTCCTTTCTCCATCGCCTCATCATCAGAGATATGGACAGAGCCTTTCATAATGGTAAGGTCGTTGCGGTCGTATTTGTAAAGAGCTGAAGCAAGGGAATTATATTCCTTGAACTCTGGGCAATCCACATCCATTACACCACACAAGAGGTCGTAGAGCAGGTCATTAGTCCAGTATCGAGCAGCATTTTCTCTGAGTGCATTGGCACGCTCAGGACGTTTCTCCAGATACTCATCACTCATCCATACCATCAGCGGAATACGTGTATCGCTAAATCCTCCGAAGTTAGGCTGACGATGTCGATCAGGCACATCACCATGGTCGCTGCAATATACCATTGCCTGAAGATTGTACTTATTTCGTAATTCCTCGAAAGCCTTATGGATGATGCAATCGGTGTAATAGATAGTGTTCTTATAGTTGGTTATCTGGTCGTGATTACCATGCTCACCCCATTGTCTGTAAGTCTCAGGGAAACGATTCTCATAGTTGAAATGACTACCCTTGAGATGTAGAACCAAAAGATTGTTGCACGTTGCATCCAACTCTGGGATAAAGTCGATAAGAGCTTCATCATAGTATTTCCTACCCAACTGCTGATTAGTCCATTTGGCTACATCGGAAGTTTCCGCCACAAGGGTTATAGGGGTATCGGCAGAACCGAGATGCCCCTGATTGCTGTACCAATGCACCTTATAGCCAAGTTTTTTTGCTATATCCACGATAGAGGTGGAGGTATAGAATGCACCGCCATCATACTGATTGAATGCGGTAAGTGCCTTCTCAAGAGTGGGAACAGTCTGTATGTCACAACTATAGGCATTAGGGAAGAGCACGCAATGACTATTGTCGGTTGCCAGGCTACGCATCCAAGGCGTTGTATCTTCCTTCATAGAAGAAAATGCACTCATGAAATCGCGAGATGCAGACTCGCCAATAACAAGGAGAATGGTATGCGGACTCGACAATGGATGAATGCAGTTAGCGTTCAATGTCTGCATACGCTGCTGCTGATTCTTTGAGTACAGGCTGTTGTTATGTACATATTCCTGTACCTCCTGATATAGCTTTACGATTGCGATACGTGTAAAGACACCATGACGAGGCTTGAACAGATAATAGCCCACAGCTACTATCATTACCAATATTACCGCCATCATCCATGTTTCCACAGTACCAGACACAAATTCATTGCCTCCCACGGCAAAAGCTGCTACTGCAACTACTACCGCTACCATGCCGATAATGGTTTTCCATAGGGAATAAGTTCGGAAGAACTCAAGAATCTCGTTGTAGTTGGTCTGAAGGATAAGCAGCATACCATTCATGTCAATGACATGCTTATAGATGACGTAATATCCCAGAATGAACACAGGCAGCACAACGGCAAGCACACAGAGCACAGCCATGACTACCGTTGGCAACAGAACCGCCATTCCGCCCATGATACCAAATAGATATATGGCGAATGCAGGATCCATGCGATGGTCGTAATCGGGAGAGGTGTGGCGATATGTGAGATGATACGTAAGCGGATATGCCAATGCCCATAGCTCGGCAATAGCAAGGAGCTTGATCACCATAGGTTGCAGCACATCGGTATCAGTAACAGCCAAAGGCAATATGGCAACAATGGATGCAGGCAGATAGCGAAGAAACTGCTGTAAGCGTGCATTGGGAGCAAGACCATGATTCAGGCAGAGATATGCCACATAGTTTCCAAGCCAAAGCACTAATGCCAACACGAGACAATCACAAATATGATCCATAGAGTTTCTTGATCTGTACGTAGAAATGTTCGTAATCCATGTGGTCGAAGAAATCCTCCTTCGCCTTCATACCCATTTGTTGGCGTTTCTCAGCATCATTTATAAGCACAGACATTGCCTCCGCAAGCCTTTCTGCATCGCCTGGCGTCACCATGAAGCCATTCTCGCCATTTACCACGTATTCCTTCTGACCGCCATTATCGGTTGTTACCACAGGTCGTCCCTGAGACATATACTCTTGTGGTGACAATGGGCAGCCCTCTCTTACTATTGATGCAAGGATTCCAAAATCCGAAGATGCAACGTAAGGCAATACAGGGTGTCTGAACCCTGCAAGTATAACCGTACCTTCAAGACTCTTTGCCTTGATGCTTTCTTGCAGATGAGCTGTGTATTCCTTGCTTCCCTTACCAATAAGTACCAATCTAAATGGTGAAATATTAGCATCAGCCTTCAATCTCGCAACAGCATCAAGCAACGTATCAATTCCTTTTTCAGGATCAAGGCGACCATGATACATAGCAAGAACCTCTGTTGATGGTATGCCGAGTTCCTCTCTCAATGAAGCAGGCTCTACATGCTGTGGTACCACGATACTGGTACGCACGATACTCAGTTTACTTTCATCTATTGAAGGATTGGTACTCATGAACATATCACGAGACAACTGCGAATCGAAACAGATAGCATCTATATGCTTATAGAGCCAACGATAATGGAAGGAGTTCTTGCCCTTGCGGGTAAGATGACGGCACATCACCACCCTTATCTGCTTATTGCCCGATAATTCACGGGCATAGCAGGCAGTAAAAGCATCCTTGAAGTTATGTGCATGTATAACGCACTGGCCTTCGTGCTTCACCACCTTAGCCATCTTATAGGCACTTATGATATCGGTTACTCCATTAAGTCGCAATGGAATAACCCTTGCTACACTCTCACACTTACTTACGATTTCAGGTACAGGCTTACAGAATATTGTTACCGAAATGCCATCGGCTTTCTGACGCTGTGCGAGGTCAAACACATACTGCTCACCACCTCCCCATTCGTTATTTGATATGATATGAAATATCTTGCTCATTGCTTTTCCCTAAGTTTCTTTTCCATTATCTTTGACACTAATACCTGTTGGTAAATAGCCCATTGAACTGCTTGTAATACCCCACGCTTGCCATTCTTGAAGCCTCCCTTGAACAGGAAGATGTAGATGAAGCGCCATAACGGACGCAGGAATAATGCCAGTATTCCAAAGTTTCTGTTCATTTTCTTCTCCACTTCATTATCCGTGTAATGGTTCATCTTCATAACCCATTGGCTATAGGTCTGGTCAGCAAGATGCAACATCTTATATTGTTTCGGTGCTTGCTCTACCCTACCCTTTATTATCGGAATAGCATGGATATGCGTAGGCCATACAGTTCCCTCCTTACGGAAGAACCTCAATTGCATATCGCTCGACCAATCCTTGTTGTACATTCCCATCACCTTGTTCTGGCGAGCGATGAACATGCCCTGCGGACAATTCTCATCCTTTATGCGATCATAGAGATACTTACGCAACTGTGGTGTGATAATCTCATCTGCATCCACCACAAGTACCCATGGATTAGAAGCAGAGTCGATGGCAAACTGTCGTGCAGGTTCCACAATCGTTATGTTTCCCTTCGGAAACACTACAATCTTACATCCATACTGCCTCGCAATCTCCACCGTGCTATCCGTGGACTCCATATCGCAGACAACTACCTCATCGAAGTCCTTTACGGCTTCGAGGCATTCAGGCAGATATTTCTCCGCATTATATGTATTGACTACTACGCTTATCATCTTAATATTTTACTTTTGCCCAGTTCTTGCCTTACAGATTCTGGCACTATCGACCAAAGTCTGGGTATTAGCATCATACGCCTTCATAGTAACGGCTTCCGCATCAACACTTATGATCTGGTAATAGCGACTTCCCTGAACCACAGGATAGAACCTCTCCGTAGGATGGATAGAATAGTTCTTCGGAGAACAATGTGATATCACATACAATGGAGGTGTGGTGCATTCATTTCCTTTCAACGGTTTTTCGGATGAGGTGCAATGTGTGTATGCGTGCTCATGTCCCTGAAGCACGAGTTCTACTCCAGCCTCTTGAATTGCATCATCGAACATCCAGCGCTCTACCAAGTTATTGTTCTTCTTCTTTACAGAATAAAGCGGATGATGAAGCAACACTATCTTATGCGCAGCCTTGCTCTCATCAAACTGCTCCTTTAGCCACTTTTTCTGTTGATTAAGGAAATAGGCCCCTCTGTCAGAATCAAGCAAGAAAAACTGGGTATCGTGATACACAAATGAGAACAGATGATTATCATCACCTCTTTCCTCCATACCTTTAAGGAAGTAAGGGAAGGTCAATGCAAACCTACGCTCACACTTTCTTATCAGATACTTCAGATAGTCGTGATTGCCTGTGACATTAACTACTGGCATTGCCGTACATACGCTGTCAAGGCTACGGAAAGTCTCGGCATAGTAAGCATCGGTTGGGCGTTCTATCAAATCGCCTCCGAATGCAACGAACTCAACTTCTGGATGCCTTGCCACAGCTTGTATTAGCAATTTGTTTGCCACACCATTGATTGTATCCTGCACATCGCCCATATAGAGGAATGAGAACGACTTTGATTCTGGATTTGTGGTTGTAAAGCTATACCACTTAGAAAGCGTTCCATTAGTCTTTACCGCATAGCTATATGTGTGTTCCGCCTTCAGATTTTTCATCTCTGCACGATAGAAAGCAGCCTTGCCAGCACGAGACTCAAAGACTTCTCCTATTGCCTTTATCGTAACAGTATCTGTTGAATCTGCAAGCAAGAGCATGGCATCTGCATCCACTTTATCATCGCACATCCATGACACCATCCTCGACTGCTCACCATCATTACCAAAGGTAAGCAGCACACGCGATGGTACATTGGCTGGAGTGTAAGGTTCCTCTGGAGGATTATAAAACCACACATCCCAACGGTCGTATGCCCAGATGCTCAGGCCTAACACCACTACCGCAATAGTTAGCCATGTATATTTTTTGCTTTTCTTTGTCATTTCATTATCATTTATAGAACCTATTCACACGTTGCATGGCAGCATTAAACTTCTTTACATCAATATTATATCCCTGCACGTCATTCATCTTTGGATCATACACATCCATAGCACCATTACCTTGATGCTCAAGGATCGTATCTCCACCAACGATGAAGGCATAGTTCAGATCATTACCAACGAAATGCCAGTCTCTTGATGTAGTGTCATGCAACAAATGTCCCAAAGAATAATCATCCAAAGGATTCTGCACTCCAAAGTAATCGTGCATAATGGTTGGGATAACATCGTAATGGGTTGTGCGATGCGAATAGACAATTGGTTTGGAAGCAACAGTTGAAGGATGATGCACAATCAATGGCACTCCTATCTGCCATTGAGAGTAATTGCCACTATGTCCCCAGTAGTTCTTCTTGTTTTCATTAAACTCCTGAGCATGGTCGCCTATGAGTATGACGAGGGTATTGTCAGCAAAGCCTTGTTGCTTAAGAGTAGCAAGAACCTTACCAATAAGCACATCGTCATAATGGCAACAGTTACGATATAGATTGAAGAATGGTGTTGGATCCATATCGTTGCTGAGCTTGGAATAGTCAGCAAAAGACCATGCGGGTTTATACACGCTATTCACATCATCTGGCATACCGAGATAACTGTGTGCAAGGTCGAGGAACAAGTAATAGAAGAACGGTTGCTTGCGATTTTGCAGTTGACCATGCTTTTGAATTGCACGGATAGCATCTTCCGTTGCCTTGGTATCATTGACGTATGGATTCACACCGTATGACTTAGGATTAATACCCTTGACATGTCCGAAGATAACTCGTGCAAAAGGAGGATCTTCCATTCCCGCAGATACAAATGTCTGTATGTCATAGTTGTTTTTCTTCAACAAATCTACGAACAACGGACGTAATGCCGCCTTATCGAATGAGTTCCAATAATAGCTTGGCAAACCAAAGAATAGACCAAACACAGAACCACGTGTACCATTACTGCTGCTGACATGATTCTGATACCACTCATTCTCATGTGCATAAGCGTATGTATTTGGCATATTATCTTGCGTCAAGCAACGTCTGCTCCAAGAATCAACCATAATAACAAGGATGTTAGGAAGTGAATCTGGAGCCTCAACCTTTAAAGGATTAAGAGGGTAGATAATATCCTCTGACTCCTCGAAGGCATCAAGTTGTCCGTAACCATCAGGAGGTGTGAGGTGGAAAACATCCTTCATCATGCTCTTTGAGGTGGTTGGGAAGAAATAAGGCAATAGTTTAGCACACTTTGCCACCGACCTATGCTGATAAAAGTCGGCATAGATATTCCACAGATGAGCATATAATGTACATCCTACGAAAGCACATATTATTGGCAAGGCATACGCTTTCCCTCTCTTGGCATACACATAGCGCGAAAGCAAATATGCCACAACAGCAAGACATACAACAAGGAGAAGTAAGCCTATCTCCTTAAAATAGAGAGCTGCATCGAAAGTAAATATATCACCAGCTGCAGGTCCTGTCAACATGTTGAACACAAAACCATTGATATGGAACTTATAAATGGCATATACCTGCTCATTTATAAAATTCAACACGAATAACAATGCCACCATTGCTCCCTGTATGTCCAAAGCAACTTTCTTCCATCCCATTAGATGGAAAGGAATAGCTACAAGATATGGTATGAGCATGAACACTGAGGCATGTGATATTGCTGATACGACAAAGAACACCCACCCCTCAAAATCCATTGATGAGAGTACAGGTGAACCTATCATATATGTACAGAACATACATGCCAGGAACAAAGAAGAGAAGGCATAGAAGAGAAAGGAATGTTTCATTTGCTTCACTTCACGATTAGCTGATTATGGTTCATACGATACATATACTGCTGAATGATACTCTTCAGACGCTGTTCGTATTCCTTCGGACAACGCTCCTTCACGTCATGCTTCTGCAACGTGTCCTTCTTGAATTCGTAGGCATGAACAACTTTCTCACCATCAAACTGCAACATCCAGTCGCCTTGGAGATACTGGTAATAATCGTTGCCTGGAAGATAGTTCACGGCAAACTTATCCTCTGGCTTCGTGTTAAAAATATCCTGACCGAATGAAACGAAAGGCTTGTCATAGCCGAGAAGTCCGAGAACCGTTGGCATTACATCAGCCTGGCACACAACCCTCTCCGTGTCGTAGCCACTCAACTCAGGCATTCCAGGAGCATAGATAACGATAGGAATCTTATAGAGTCCGAGATCAGTGAGATACTCAGGATCAACCGACACGTTGGTATGGTCGGCGGTTATAACAAATATAGTGTTCTTGAACCATTTCTGCTTTTCTGCCTTCTCGAAGAAACGACGCACAGCATAGTCAGAGTATTGTACACAGCGGAACATCTTTACCTCTGTGGCAGGGAATTTCTCATGATATTTCTCTGGGATAACGAAAGGTGCATGTGACGAAGCTGTGAAAACAGAGGTAACGAAAGGCTCCTTCATCTCATTCATCCTATCGCAATAATATTGCAGGAATTCTTCATCCCATATAGCCCAAGTTCCATCAAAATCATCATCACCATTATAGTTAGGATCTTGATTATACTCTGTACGACCATAATACTTCTGATAGCCAGACACATTGGCATAGCCCATAAAGCCCATACTACCATTCACAGCTCCATGGAAGAATGCAGACTGATAGCCCTTGTTTCGTGACAACTCACCTGCAATACCAGAAAGATCATTCATTGAAGCAGGAGTGAGGATGAAAGGCTCAACAAAACTTGGTATAGATGAGAGTACGGAAGGCATGGCGTCAATGCTCTTTCTGCCACTGGCATACGAATATTCGAACATAACGCCTTTCTTTCCCAGAGACTCGATGAAAGGCATATAGCCACGAGCCATGTACTGACGTCCGAAACCTTCCATTATCAAGACCACGACATTCATCGGCTTGAATTTTACGCTATCGGCTGGCACGTGAAGTGGTGAGAAGAGCGCGGTAGCTTCCTGTTCCGACATATAGTCGCGCTCCACGAATGTTTTTTTGCCGATAGTACGCATTATGCTGAAAGGAGTATTGAGAACAATACCCGCATCGATAGATTTCTCCACACATTCATTGGCATTCGACATGGTGATAGGTCGAACGTCGGAGGTGAATCCGCCTCTTATTCCTGCCACGGAAAGACCTACGGCAACGGCGAGGACAATCGTCTGGCGGATATAATATGCAGTCTTCGCCTTCACCTCTCCCTCATTCGGAGTGCGAAAGCCTTTCCATAGTGCCCATACTATAAATATTGCAACGATGTAGAGATACCAGTAAGGCAACGATTCACGGGCTATTATCGAAAAGATATTCCCCTCACCGCCAAACTCCTGCAATACGTTCCATGTGGTTCTACGACCAGTGAAAGGGAAATAGGCACAGTCGCAGAGGTTAGCAGCCAGTCCGATGAAATTGACAACTACGAACATCACGTGCAGCACCTTGTAGTATCTTGCGTTCGTTTCCTTCCAATGCAAGGGTAGGAGAAAGGTGAGGATCATCCACGAATTAAGATACAATATAGCCGTTGTATCAAACCTGACTCCCGAAAAGAGGAGATGGAAGAAATAGCCAACTGAGAGATGGTCGGCAAAAAGAGTGCTATTACACCAGATGAAGGCTATTCTTGTGAGTGCAAAGAGTAAATATACGAGAAGGAGATTGCACACCAAGGCTCCCAACGTACTATTTAGTATTTTTTTAAGCATGAGGAATTATATTTTATAATTTATTATTTTCAATTTTCTTCAGATACTCATCGTATGTACGTTTCCATCGATTATGAGTCCAGAGATAGAACTCAGGATTTCTACGGATGTCATTCTCAAGCATGGCAAAGCCCCTCTTTGTCAGTTCATACTCAGGCAACTCTTTCGGATTATCCGAGATGATATGATAGTTGGCTACGTATTTGCCACGCTCTGGGCGCTCCATACTAACAAATACCACAAGGTCATTGACTTTCTTGGCAATACGCTCGGCACCAGTGAAGACAGGAGTCTTCTGATGGAGGAAATCAAGCCAGAGGTGAATACTATCCCACTTAGGACTCTGGTCGAAGATATATCCAAACTGATAGTCCTGACCTTTGCGTCTGAGGGCTACGAGTTCACGAAGAATATGCTGCTTAGGAATGCACACACCACCAAGCGATGAGCGCATATTGAGCATGAGTCTATCAAACTTCTCATTACGCAGGGGATGGTAAATGAGTCCCATCTCTGCATCTTGCCAAGGCCAATACAGCTTTGCAGCCGAAAGCCATTCCCAGTTGCAGTAATGACCGAGGAAAGCAGATACGCCCTGTCCATCATTCTTCACTTCAACCAATTTCTCAAGTCCACGAAACTCCAGATGTTTCTTCATCTCCTCTGGTGTTATGGTGAGAAGTTTCAAGGTCTCGACAAAGTAATCACAGAGCCAGTGATAAAATTTCCTTTCAATCTCGCGCAATTCCTTCTCATTTTTCTCAGGGAAAGAAGCGGTGAGATTCTTACGCACAATATTCTTCCTATAGCCTATGAGGTAATATACAAGGACATACACCATGTCAGAAATGACATAGAGCACCTTAAAAGGCAATCGCGATATGAGCGTCAATATAAATTCCATTACAAATCCGCTATTTTATCATATAGTTTCTGAAGATACGCCTGTACCTTCTTTTTATTCAATCCTTTCTTGCTTCCCTCATCGAATACCGCTTTGTTCAGAGCATTATCGTATATCACAGTATTCTCTTCCGTGACCATTCCCATAGCATCAGGGAAGGTGAAGAAAGCGAAATGTGGAGCATTTGCATCAAGAATATCCTTTGAGAACAAGAACTCATTATGCTCTACACCGAGGATGCCGAGAAGCGTGGCAGGTATATCTGTCTGGCAACCTATGGTCTCTACCTGCTGAGCAGTAATCTTTCCTCCGAGCAGAATCATCGGAATCTCATAGCGCCACATGGCATAGTTGTCGATATTCAGAGGATATGCGCCAAGATGATCTGGTACTATCAGCACTAGGGTATTGTCCCAGTCAGTTTTCTTCTTCATAGCCTCAACAAACTCGCCAAGACATTTGTCTGCATAGTAGAAGGCATTCAATTCCGGCTCCTTGATATGGCTCTTGAAAGGCACATCAAACGGCTCGTGACTGCTCTCCGACATTACCACTCGCAAATGCCTTTCCTTCTTGTAAGAAGATATCATATCCTTCAGAATCCTCTCATACACAGGACCGTCAGCTACGCCCCATTTGCCTGTATGCAATTCATTGGGGAAATCCTTGTCTGACACCACATTCTGAAAACCCGTACCCATAAAATACGACTTCATATTGCTGTAGTTCGTATCACCTCCATAGTAGAACGTACTGTTATATCCAGCCTTGCCCATAGCACTTGCGATAGAAGGCAATGCCGTACTCTTATGCGGAATATCCATTACGCTCATTGTAGGTTGCGCAGGCAATCCGCTGAGTATTGAGACAATAGCCCTGTCCGTACGGAAGCTATTGGCATAGAAACGGGTGAAATACATTCCTTCCTTTGAGTATCTGTCAAGGTTCGGAGTTATGCCCTTCACATGTCCGGCTTCTGTCATTATATACTTCGAGAAGCTCTCAAGCATTATCACCACCACGTTTCTTGGCTGGTTTTCTCCACGAAGCGATAATATGCCGACAGAATCCGCGCGTAATGCCGTACAGGTCATATCGCCAAAGATATCTGCCGCCTCCCTATCGTCCATGAAGCGGTACCTGTCGGCTATGTCCTCATCATGCGTTACCGATTCTATAAAACAGAAAATCGGATTCACGGCTGCATGACATAGGCGTATGTTTGTGGAGTAATACACCGCTCCTGTATGGTTTGTTCCTGCGCCAAAGCCTCCTCGGATTGGGATGATGAGAAGGGCAGTAAGGAGAAGTATCACTATCGTCTGCAACAAAGGCTTACTATTCTTTTGAGCCTTTGGAAGCTTCACAAGTCTTGTGATGAGAAGGTAGATAAACACCGTAGAAGCACATACAGCAAGCAAGCCTCCTATCAACTGCTCGGTTGTGACGCTCGCCATAGCATCTGAAGGTGATGTTTTAATATAGAGCAACGGGGTATTGTCGAGCGGAAATCCCCAAAAACCGTAAAGCGCTACGTTTGCTACGTATGCAAGTGAGGAAATGAAAGCCACAATCCCCACATAGCCTTTCCATATCCAACCTATCGTCTTGGACTCTATCCATAGCGAAGCAATGAAGATAAGAGCAGGAATGATAGTAAGGTATCCGGCAATGGCAACATCGAGAACAAGTCCATGCCATATCACATCCCACCAATCAGAAGCGCTAATCCCTTCTATTATCGAAGCATAGACAGCAAGGAAGACAAATTTGCTAAGCACTCCGATGAGTGTCCAGAGGAGGAAAAGAGAGATAAACAAAGAAACACGGCCTCTCCCCCCGCCCTCCCCCATAGGGAGGGAGCCGATTCGACTATAAGGATTGGCTATATTTTCCATTTTAATTGATCAATCTCTATTATTTTGTGCCTTCCGGCTCCCTCCCCCTCGGGGGAGATGGAGGGGGCCTCCTTTACTTCTGCATATCATGCAGCTTCTTATAGTAACCGTCCTTCTGCAACAGCTCCTCATGCGTACCGCTCTCCACGATTCTACCCTCATGCAGCACATATATCTCACTTGCATGTTTAATAGTAGAAAGACGATGGGCAATAGCAACGGTTGTTCGGGTAGTCATCAGTTTCTCAAGGGCATCCTGAACAAGACGCTCCGACTCTGTGTCGAGTGCCGAGGTGGCCTCATCAAGGATAAGGATTGGAGGATTCTTCAATATGGCACGCGCAATACTAACACGCTGACGCTGACCGCCTGAGAGTCTACCACCACGGTCACCTATCATGGTCTCATATCCGTTCTCCGACTCCATGATAAACTGATGGGCATTGGCAATTCTTGCAGCCTGTTCTATTTCCTCATCAGTAGCAGAGTCCACTCCGAATGTGATATTGTTTCTGAACGTATCGTTGAAGAGAATAGCCTCCTGATTCACGTTTCCTATGAGCTGGCGAAGGTCGTGTATGCCGAGATCCTTTACATTGATACCGTCAATAAGCACCTCTCCCTTCTGCACATCATAATAACGAGGAATGAGATCCACGAGAGTGGATTTTCCCGAACCCGACTGTCCCACAAGCGCGATGGTCTTGCCCTTAGGAATAACAAGATTGATATCTTTCAGCACCCAATGCGGCTCACCTGTCTTAAAGTCGTTGTACGCAAACGATACGTTGCGGAACTCAATCTGATGCTCGAATGAGGTGATAGGTGTTGGATGTTGGCTCTCAGGAATAGTATCCTCAGCCATCAGTATCTTATCCACACGCTCCATAGATGCAAGTCCCTTCGGAATGTTATATCCTGCCTTACTGAAATCCTTCAAAGGCTGAAGGATTGAGTAAAGGATAACCATATAGTAGATGAATGTAGGACCGCTGAGGGCATAGTCGTTAAGCACGAGGATACCGCCAAACCACAGCACGATGACTATCATTAGCGTACCAAGGAACTCACTCATAGGATGCGCCATCTGCTGACGAACGTTCACTCTGAGTATGCTATTGCGGTAACTGGTATTTATGCGGTCAAAACGGTCATTCATCTTATCCTCGGCACAGAATGCCTTTATGATTCTCAAACCGCCTAAAGTCTCTTCCACCTGACTCATAGTATCACTCCAAAGAGCCTGAGCAGCAATCGACTTCGATTTCAGTTTCTTGCCCACAGCACCTATCGCCCATCCCATAATAGGAACAAAGACAATAGTAAACAGCGTGAGCTGCCAACTTATCACTACAAGCGTAGTGAAATAGGCAATAATGAGAATAGGATTCTTGAACAGCATGTCAAGGCTCGACATTATCGAAGACTCTATCTCCTGAACATCACCCGACATACGGGCTATGATATCGCCCTTGCGCTCTTCGCTGAAGAATCCCAAAGGCAGAGATGTAATCTTACGATAAAGCTGATTGCGGATATCGCGCACAACACCTGTACGGATAGGAATGATAGTTGCCGATGAAAGAAAATATGCTCCTGTCTTGAGAAATGTGGCAAAGGCAAGGAACAGGCCTATGATAAGCAACGTGGTAGTTGCACCCATATCGGCGATCATGTTCGTTACATAATAGTCTGCATTGTTGCTCACCACATCCTTGGCGTTACTCCAGTCCCATGCCATCAATTCTGTAGCCTTCCCTGCATCCCCCGTCTTGAACAGGATCTGAAGGATAGGTACAAGAGTAGCAAATGAGAAGATATTCAGTAGTGCCGAGAGAATATTAAACACCACCGATAACACGAGATATTTCTTATATGGAGGCACAAAACGCCTCAGTACCTGAATGAATTCTTTCATTTTTTCATTGATGAAGGTTGAAGGAGAAAGGTAGAGGGGTTATTACTATCAAACCTTATTCCTTATTCATCTTTTACCTTATTCCTAATAACAGGATGCAAAGTTACACATTATTTATAAGAAAACGAAATAAATCTCCAAAGTTTTCATAATATCCCCTCAAAAAAATCTCCCACACCGCCAGATATCTCAATCTGGAAATGTGGGAGATTGCTTTATATTATTTCAGAATGTATTTCTTTCCATTAATGATATTCACCCCTTTAGAAGCCTTATCCAATCGTTTACCCGAGAGAGCGAATATGGGTGATGGGTGTTGGGTGATGGGGGATGGCAGATTGTCAATTCCAGTTTCCATAGTTACATCACTGATGATGGTAAAATCTTTCCAGACTGGCATATTGCGATATGCCTCCTCACTACCCTCGGGAACTATCAACTTACCGAACGTGGTAAAGGTGCGATAATAGATTGACAGCGGAGTTGTGGCAAGGTTGGTAACGGAAGTAAGGCTCGAACATCCCTTAAAAGCACCTTCGTTGATAAACTGCAACTTAGCAGGGAGAGTGATCTCCTTCAGAGACTGACAAGCCTCAAATGCATATTCATCGATCTTTGTCAATGAAGATGGAAGATTTATTGACTCAAGGGATATGCAGTCAGAAAAAGCGTCATGCCCGATAGTCTTCAGGTTGTCGGAAAGAGTAACAGACTTGAGATTTTCACAACAGTAAAACGCTTGGGGAGCGATGCTCGTCACACTATTAGGAATGACGATTGATGTTATTTCGCTACCTTGAAATGCGTTGGCACCAATCTTAGTCACGGTATTCGGGATCACGGTAATGTTGAAACCTGCAACAAGTTCGTTTGCCCTTGTGTTGATCAGAGCGTTACAGTTGTCACGACTATCAAAAAACTTGTTGTCCTTATCCACCACAAATGAAGTAAGATTGCTACAACTCTCAAAGGCGCCAGAACCAACAGAACTAACCGAGGCTGGGATGGTAAGGGATTTAAGACCTGTACATGAAATGAAGGCGTGCAGCCCTATGCTCACAACGGTATTTGGAATGGTTACGGAGGTCAGTTCGGAGTTTCCCCCAAATGTACTGTTAGAGATTGAAGTCACCTTGTATGTCACGCCACCATAGGTAACACTCTCAGGGATATTCACCGCTCCTTTATATGGCACGGCCTGCCCCTGGATATATTTTGCCACAACCATCGCCTCTTTCTTATCTTTATCAAACTGATAGGTTATGCCATTGACTTCCTGAGCGGAAGAACATACTGACACAACAAGTGCCGCAACGAGCACCATGAACTTATTTATATTCATAGACTTTATTTTTTAGTAAATCACCTTCTTGCCATTAACGATATACACATTGCCCTTGATTGGATTTTCTACACGACGACCTTCGAGGCTGTAGGTGACAGTAGGCTGTGGCTGACTGGATGTCAGAGTGCTGATACCTGTCATGGCTGGCACTGGAGCATCATCGATTATGGTACAGTTCTTAAACCGATTGTCAGACTGATAGACATCCTTGCACCCCTTTGGCACATGAATAATCAAGTCAACGTTACGAGTCTTATAACTAATGAAGACATCATCACCAAGAACTGGAGGAGTGGCAGAGAGGAAAGTAACCGATTTGAGATTTACACAGTCTTCGAATGCCAGGCGTCCAATAGAGGTGACAGTAGCAGGAATCACGATCTCACTGAGAGAAGAACAGGTGCTGAAAGCACTTTTACCAATAGTCTCTAAATTCTCAGGAAGAGTAACAGAGGTAAGATTTCCACATCCCAGAAAAGTATACTCTTCAATCTCTGTTATGCCATCTGGAATATTGATGGACGTAAGATTTGTACACCACGTGAAAACATGCTCTCGCATCTGCTGCAAAGACTCTGGAAGCTTGATGGAAGTTAGCCCCTTGCAATAAGAGAAAGCATCTCGTCCGATACTGGTTACGGTGTTAGGAATTTCAATAGAGGATACATCTATGCCCGAAAATGCCAAACCTCCAATACGAGTTACGCCATAAGGAATCTTCGTGTTTTTACAACCAGCAACAAGCTCATTAGTAGCAGTATGTATTACGGCATTACAGTTCTCTCTACTGTCATACACCTTGTTGTCCTTATCTACTGTGATATAAGCAAGATTAGTGCAAGTGTTAGTAAAACCTTCACCAATATCAGTCACAGTAGAAGGTATGGATATCGAAGTAAGTTCGGCACTATAAACAAAGGCAACTCCATTAATCTTCGTCACCGTATAAGTGACATTGCCATTCTTCACCGTCTTAGGGATAGTCACACTACCAGAATAGCAGCCAAGCAAAATGTCACCTCCAAGATCACGGGTAACCTCCGCCTCCTTACTATTGTCGTCAAGATTGTAATAGATACCCTCGATCAAAGTCTGGGCATAAGTACTTACCGATGCCATTAATGCTGCTGAGAGCATCATCAGCCTACCGCATAGTTTTTGTCTCTTTTTCATCATTACAATTTTAGTTTTAGTTAAGAGTATTTTTTCCGAAAGAAACACCAGTTTTTCGATTTCTATTTGCAAAAGTAATCGTTTTCCTTGATATTACCAAATTTTATGTAAGAAAAATCATTATCCCCCATATAGTTTCACATTTTCACAAGAGCAATGAACTGTATTATGCATTCAAAAATAGCACATGTTCAATAACATTCTATAACTTGATGAATCCGCAGAAAACATCCTTTAGTTAGCTGAACCATTGAAAACAAATTCCATATTTTTCCCTATTACCTCCTATGTAAGTCCGCTATTCCTCCGAACCAAACTCGATGAACCTCCCATTTTTTTCGGGAAATAGCGGACCTTCATCGAGTTTGGTTCGGACTTACATAGGAACTACATGGGAGAAACGCTTTACTCCTATTTCGAAATATATTTCTTTCCGTTTATAATATTCACGCCCTTGAATGTTTTATACAATCGCTTGCCCGAGAGATTGTATATAGGTGATGGGTGATAGGTGTTGGGTGATAGCAGATCATCTATCCCAGTTGCCACGCCATTGACATAGGCGAAATTACTCCAGATAGGCGATTTGCGATAAGCATCTGCACTTTACTCTGGCACAATCAACTTTTTGAATGCGCTGAAAGTACCATCATAAATAGCCTGAGGCACAACAGCCTTATTCTCAACGGTAGTGAGATCCCTACAACCACCAAATGCCCTTGCCTCAATATTCCAG
>Ga0326513_10001007_pt1 | contig 23111 bp, 24 predicted proteins | sample 2_2465_0518_D_FD_203654 | JGI IMG/M metagenome (GOLD analysis project Ga0326513, IMG submission 203654) | Bovine rumen microbial communities from UC Davis, California, United States - 2_2465_0518 | ecosystem: Host-associated > Mammals > Digestive system > Stomach > Rumen | place: USA... | reverse complement strand
GTGCGGGGAGGCCCAAAACCGTGCTAGTTTTGTATAAAAACGCCGCTCGTAATAAATGCGAAAAAGGGAACTGTGCAGAAAAGAGCGGAAAACTGCGTATTTTTGCGGATATTCCGGCCCATCTGCCCCTATTATTGCCGCGAGATTTTTTCAAAAGACACGGACTCACGGGGTATGTCTATCGGTTATAATGATAACAGCCCGAATAGGCTGAGACGTGGAAACCCCCTTCCCTTGGTTTCTGCGTGGCTGATTCCCCAATATACTTTATTTTCCCAAAGAATGGAGCGCTTTTCCCGGCGCTCCATTCCCATTCCTATTAGGGGGCTAGAAGGAGGCGTACACATGGCTCGTGGAGTGCAACAATACTATCAGGGTCATAAAAGCTTATACCTTGATGCAACTGAAGTATACAAAGGGTTAGAAAAGATTGCAACTGCTATGCCGAAGATTGTGAAGGCCACCATAAGTGACGTGAGATCGAGAGGCCAAGCGTGGATATCTAAGGGAGTGAGAGAAGAGTACAATATTCCGCAATCGGACATAAAGTCAACCTTTCGCGGGACCCGTTCAAACGGAACCGTAAAGATTGGCGGTGTAGAGGTTGACAACGTCGAGTTTGTCTACAATGGTCGGTTTCTTACTCCGACACACTTTGATATGCAACCGAAGTCGAGGCCGTTTCAAAGAACTGCCTATGATGAATACGACATAACCATGAAGGTATTCCAGAAGAAGCCGCGTAAGAAGATCCACGGGAAATCTGGAAAAGGTAAGCCATTTTTGGCGCACGCCAGTAGGAAGAACCAAGAAGGCGGCAAGTCAATCGTATTCCAGAGGGTAAGAAAAGGCGGCAAGATTGTACCGAGACTTCCTATTGATCCGTTCAAGACTATCGCCGTTCCTCAGATGATCCAAGACGGGAAGGGCAATACAAAGCCGAGCGTGATAAAAGCGGTTGGCGACGGAATGGAAAAGAGATTCGATAACCATTGGAAGAGATTCTTGATTTAAGCATGGAACTGTGACCCATGAATAAAAAAGAAGAGGAAACTACAACTAAAAAACCTGAGATCGTCAAACCGAATGAACTTAGGATTCTGTTTGGGTTTGAAGGCGTCAATAGCATAAATGATCTTGTGACCAACGGGATTATAGAGCCTGTTCTTATAAAGGAACGAGGCCGTGACGTAAGGCGCTACGACAAGGACGCTTGCACAACAGAGTACATAAAGTACCTGAGAGCGAAGGCAAGCCGGAGAGAGTCCCCACATCCGATAGGAGCTGCAAACGATGAAGCGAGGAAACTGAAAGCTGACGCTGACTGGCGTGAAGCAAAAGCTGAAATCGAGAAGATGAAGCGGGACGAGTTGAACGGAAGACTCCATTCTTCCGAAGACGTAAAAGCGGTAGTCGGGCGCCTTGTTACACAGATAAGGGGAGAGCTTTTAGCGTTCCCCGGAACTTGCGCTATGGATTGCGCAACGGCAAGAACGCCTAAAGAGGTTGAAGGCATACTGAAGCGAAACGTTCTTGAAGTCCTGAAGGACTTGGAGAAATTCCAGTACAACAAGGCCGAGTACAAAAAGCGTGTTCGTGAAAGAACCGATTGGATGAACGAGAGGGGCGGGGAAGATGACGGATGAAGCGATGGCAAAGCTGAACGCAGTTATGCGTGAAGTGTGCGAAGGCTTTAAAGCCCCTGAAGGTCTGACCGTATCCGAATGGGCTGACCGATATGTTGTTTTGTCAACAGATGATTCAGCAGAGGCCGGACGTTGGAAGACAAGCCGAACGCCTTATTTAAAGGAAGTGGCTGATTCGTTTACGGATGACAGGGTAGACCAGACGGTACTTGTCGCCGGTGCTCAGATGGGGAAAACCGCCCTTCAGAGGAATATGTTGGGTTACGCCATCGACCAAGACCCCGGCCCTATTATGTACGGGCAACCTACAAAGGACCTTGTTGAGGACTTCTCAAAGAGAAGGTTAGCGCCGTTCATCCGGGATAATCCGAGGATCCGCGACAAGTTGGGCGAGAGCAAAAGCCGCGACACAAACAATACCATCCGAAGGAAAAGCTTTCCCGGAGGGATGCTTACAATGGTCGGCTCAAATGCACCTGGCGACCTTGCGAGTGTTCCGGCGAGGTATGTATTCGGTGATGAGATTGACAGGTGGGCGGCAAGCGCCGGAGGAGAAGGCGACCCGGTGAAACTGCTTACAGCCAGAACAAGCAACTTCTATAATAGGAAGATTGTTCTTGTATCGACTCCGACCACTAAGGGCGCTTCGAGAATCGAGAAGGCATATGCGCTTGGTACTCAGGAAGAGTGGGTTACGGAATGTCCGCATTGTAAGGAGTGGAGCCAGATACGGTTCGCAAACCTATCTTTCAACCATGAGTACATAGGAGACAACGGAATGGAAACCGTTCTGGTGTCTGACATAAATTGGTGTTGCCCTAATTGCGGATGCCTTATTCCAGAGGATGACGCAAGACGCCTTCCGCAGAAATGGGAAGCAAAGAATCCGAAAGCTATCGAAACAGGCGTAAGGTCCTTTTGGATAACCGGCTTCTACTCACCGTGGAAGACTTGGGAATCTGTGATAAGAGATTTTCTGACGGCAAACCGCCGGAAAGACATAGAACTCATGAAGGTAGCCGTGAACACGGGTTTTGGTGAGTTGTGGGAAGACAAGGAAAGCGAAGAGAACGCCGAAGGTCTTCTGTCGAGGCTAGAGGACTACGGAGCTGAAGTCCCGGACAATGCCTATGTTCTGACAATGGGCATGGACACTCAGGACGACCGAATGGAGTATGAGATTGTCGGTCATGGCTTCATGGGTGAGTCGTGGGGGATCGAGTATGGCAAAATCTTCGGTAAACCGTCATCCCCTGAAGTGTGGGAGAAGATAGACGAACTTCTTGAACGTCGCTTTCTGAAGAAGAACGGGAGAGCCTTGAAGATATCCCTTGCGTTCATAGATATGCAAGGACATTACAACCAAGACGTCCGCGAACAATGCGGATTAAGACGATTCAACCGATGCTTTGCTATCCGAGGGAGCAACCAAGACAGCGACCCGTATACTGATTCACCGAAACAAATGTCATTTAAGAATCCCGTGACAAAGAAGCGGGGGACTATCTGGTATTACAACATCGGTGTATCAGCGGGAAAAGAACATATCATGGCTGCACTTGCCGTTGAGGAACCGGGACCATCGTACTATCACTTCCCGAAGGATCCGAAGCGAGGGTACGACAGAACATACTTCTTGGGCCTTCTCGCTGAGAGGTTTGAGATATCGCCACAAGGAAAACCGGTATGGAAGAAGGTTTACGACAGGAATGAACCTTTAGACTGCCGGAACTATGCAAACGCGGCTTTTGAAGTCCTTAACATATCCGACAGAGATATGCTTCAGATTATGGAGAAAGAATCTTCTATAAATAATAAGAAGAAAAAGGATCAGACGCCGAAGAAGCGACCACGCATGAGAAGCATTGAAAACGTTTATGGCAAGGAGCTATAGAATGAGGCGAACAGTAATAGTCCACTATGACGCGGAGACAAAAAACGGAATACCGTACATTAAAGCCTTATACGATGGGAATTTTCGGTATAAGTCCGTTGTCACAGACCTTGACAATATGTGGGGTGCAAAGCAAACCGCTACGTCAGGTGGTCAGTACAAGTCGTACACCATAGGCGACAGGTCGGTTACGAGAAGCACGATGACACCGGATAGGGTGCTGTCATTGTGGGATAAACTTATGGCCGAGAAGGAACGGCTGGAACAGGGACGCAGTAAGAGAAGGACGCTAGGGGTGATCCCCCGCGACTGGTGATCGAATGGTTCAGTTATCTAATGGATATGGGTACGGCGAGTTTGGGGCTTCCCACACGAAGCGTGCCACAAAGGGTTTTACCGGCGTGTCCGGTTCCCCACAACAGGATATCGACTTTAACAATTACACAATGCGACAACGCGGGCGGCTGATGTACATGGGCAACCCCGTTGCGGCAAGCGCCATAAACACCCACAGAACAAATACGATAGGCGTTGGTTTAATCCCGAATCCAAGACCGGATGCGGGATTTCTTAATTTATCTGACGAACAGTTGGCCGAATGGGTGAAGAAAACCAAGCGTGAGTTTGGCTTGTGGGCAGATGACAAGAGGGCTTGTGACGCAACCGGAATGAACAACTTCTACGAGCTTCAGCAGATGCTTCTACAGTCATGGCTTATGAGCGGCGACGTATTTGTTCTGGTAATGAACCGGGACAAGACAATGAAACGCCCATATGGATTAAGACTTCGCGCCATCGAAGCAGACCGTGTGGCAACGCCTTTTGACGTCAAGAAGACGGCAAACTTCCAAATCACTACAGGAAAAAGCCCGACAACAGGAAACATGATCTATGACGGCGTGGAAGTGGACGATTACGGGATGCCTGTTGCATACCATATCAGAAACACACATCCTCTCGACTATACAAACGTCAACGCCAAGTTCCAGAGGATAGAGATTGAGGGGAAGGAAACGGGATTACCGAACATCCTTCACATCATGACAGCCCACAGGCCGGAACAGTATAGAGGCGTGAGTTATCTTGCGCCGGTCATTGTTCCGCTCCTTCAGGTAGGGAGGTACACGGAAGCTGAACTTGCGGCTGCCGTGGTCAACGCCTTCTTTACCGTGTTTATCACGTCAGAGGAGAACGGAGAGGACCCGGCTACCGAAGCATACGGCGATGATCAGGAAGAGGTTTCCGATAGCCCGTATGAATATGAAATGGGACCCGGACAGGTGAACATCTTACCGCCCGGAGAAAAACCGGAGGCGGTAAAGGCAGAACACCCGTCAGGAGGCTTCCCACAGTTTACCGATGCGGTGTGCGCACAGATAGGCGCGGCATTGGAAATTCCGAAGGATATCTTGCTGAAGCAGTTTAACGCTTCTTATTCCGCTTCCAGAGGGGCATTACTCGAAGCGTGGAAGTCATTTAAGACATACCGCCAATGGTTCGTCAACGACTTCTGCAATCCGGTTTATGAGCTTTGGATGAGTGAGGCGGTTGCTTCAGGTCGGATATACGCGCCCGGATTCTTCCAAGATCCGGCGGTTCGCGCGGCGTGGTTACAAACACAATGGATTGGTCCCGCACAGGGACAGCTTGATCCGGTCAAGGAAATCAACGCCGAGATTCTGGCTTGTCAGAACGGATTTTCAACACATGAGGATTCTGCTTTACGGATTAACGGGTCAGATTTTAACGCGAACGTTGAAAGGCTTTCTTCGGAGAAAGCCATGTTAGACAAAGCCGGCCTTTTATACGCCGGAGAAACTACGGAAGAAACGGAGGAGAGAAATGAAGGCATACAGCATACAGATGAAGGCAAGCAATGAAGCTGAAGTCAATCTGTACGGTGAAGTCGTCAAGAATGTCCCAAGGGACTATTGGACAGGCGAACCGGTACCGGGACTCTTCATTGCTTTGGATCAGTTTATCGAAGACCTTGATAGCCTGAAAACGATGAGCAAAATCACTTTCAGAATCAATTCCGTCGGTGGCGACGCTGACGCCGGAGTGACCATCTACAACAGGATCAAGGATCTTAAAGGCGAAACCGTCACAATCGTTGACGGTCTGGCCGCAAGCGCAGCTTCAATTATAGCACAGGCGGGCGACAAAAGAATCATGAACATCGGCACGCAGATGATGATTCATTGCGCCGCGACAATAAATCCGATGTACTTCAGGCTGTCAAGTGTTCTGGACTACATGAACGGGGCAGAGCTCCGGAAAGAACAGAAGGCTTGTCAGAAGGACTTCACCGAAGCAATCAAATGTGTGGAGAACGCTGATAAAGCCATTGCATCCATTTACGCTGAGAAAACAGGAGAAAGCGACGAAGAAGTGCTTAACTCCATGAAGGAAGTGAAATGGATGACCGCCGAAGAGGCAGTCGAAGAAGGATACGCGGATGAAGTCGCGGGTGCGGATAATCCGGAAGCAGAAGCCACGGAAGGCGTACAGGACAGGATAAAGGTGAACGGAATCACACACTTCCTTCGGAATATTCCAATGCCGCGAATGACAGCCATGGTTCTTCAAAAGGAAACAGCAAAGCCTGTTGATATAAATGAACAAAACAAAGCAAATAGTGAGGTGAACAAGATGGATTTAAATGAACTGAAAGAGCAGTATCCCGATCTTGTTAATCAGATTCGGGAGGACGCCTTGGCTGAAGTAAACACAGAGGCCATGGTTCAGGATGCCATTGAAAAAGACCATGAGAGGATGCGGGCCATTGACTCCATCGCAAATCAGGTCGGGGATCCTGAGATGGTGCGCAAGGCTAAATATGATGAGCCTATCAGCGCTGAACAGCTTGCTTTAAAGGCATTGCAGATGCAGGCCGAGGCGGGCAAGTCGTTCATGAATAGTCGGAATAATGAGGTTGCAAATTCCGGAGCAAGCGAGGTTGTCCCCGCGCCGGTTGATGGAACCGAGATCGACACGAAGGCAAAAGAAATTGCCGATGCGGCGGCTTTAATCGCCGGCGACGATTGGAAAAAGGAGGGTTAAAAAGATGGCATTACTTGACACATTCAAGAGCGACAATCTGATCGCAAACAACAGCCACGCTATCGTGGGTGGCACAGTAACCGTAAAATCCGGAGAAGGCAAGCTTGTACGCGGAAGCGTTTTGATGCGTGATGCGAACGGCAAGTTTGTTCTGGCTGACACAAGCGCCGGCACGGCCGAGGTGATCTTAGCGGCTGACGTTGACGCAACAAGCGCTGCCGCCGTAGCAGAAGTTTATCTGAGCGGTGAGTTCTTCGAAAACTATCTGACCGTCGCTGAAGGGTACACCCTTACCGAGGCAGACAGGCTGAGTCTTAAAAACGCCGGTATCTATCTGGTAGCCGGCATGGAAGCATAAAGGAGGGCTGAGTAATGGGATTAAATCTTTATGACACACACGCAATGCTTGCGGCTGTGGAAGTAATTCCACCCAAGGCTACGTTCCTTCGGGATCGTTATTTCAACAACACAGATATCTTCAATTCACAGGACGTGACGATTGATTTCGTTGACGAACAGGGCAACAGACTTGCACCGTTCGTTCTTCCCACCAAGGGCGGTGTGCCGGTGGCAAGAGAAGGATTCGAAACGGAGATCTTCACCCCGGCGCTTGTGGCTCCGGAAAGAGTTCTGACCGTTGAGGATCTTCTTCATCGTCAGGCGGGCGAGGCTCTGTTTTCTGGTGAACAGGCAGCTTCCCGTGAAGCAAACTACCTTCGCAGAGATATCGAGGCTCTGAATGGCCTGATTGACAATCGTGAAGAGTCTATGGCGGCCAAGGTGCTCCTGAACAACGCTTATACCATGAAACAATGGGGCGACAAGTACGGCTCCGGTGAGTACGTCGAGAGAGAAATCAAGTTCTATCAGGGAGCAAGTAACCCGGCGGTTTACACTCCGTCCGCTCCTTGGAGTACGTCCTCTAACGCTATTATCTCTGATATTGCAGCCATGGCCGAGATCAATCTGAAGAGAGGCGTGCCGATGACCGACCTTATTGTTGCCGGCGACGTTGCAGACGTGATTCTGGCTAACGATAACTTCCTGAAGCTTCTGGACAACAGAAGATATATCCTTGCCGATGAGGTACGCCCACAGGCATTAGCGAACGGCGCAACGCTTATCGCTGTGATCAACGTGAAGGGTCATATGGTCAACATCTTCTCCTACACCGCAGAGTACACGGACGAAGACGGCGTAGTAAAGGCTTACATTCCGTCTGGCAAGGTCGTAATGACCGCTCCGGGAATGGGCAAGATCGCTTATGGCTCCATCACGCAGCTTAACCCCGACACACGTTCCTTCGAGACGTTCGCCGGTAAGAGAGTGCCGAAGGTTACGGCAGACGAACACGCAAACGTGAGGACTCTGACAATGCAGAGCCGCCCGCTTGTGATGCCGAACGTACGGAACGCCGCTATCACAGCAACCGTGCTGTAAGACAAAAAGGAGGAGCATATGCTTGTTAAAGTCAATGACAAATTCCGTGGGAATTACGGACAGTACGACAAGGTACTTGCTACCGTCCATGTAAAGAGAGCGGGAGACGATCCTTTTGAGGTTGACGATGAGGTTGCCAAGGCTCAGATTGCCGCCGGTGTGCTTGTCGCCGTAGCGAAGAAGATCGAGTTACCGAAGCCGCCCGTGGAAGAGGTAAAGACTGAAAAGCCGGTAAAGAAAAACAAGCCCGCGTTCAAGGGCAAGAAAAAGGACGATGAGGAGCCGCCCGTCATCGGTGCGGCAGATCCGGAATGAGTGCCTTTCAAGAAATGGTGGCTTCGGATATCGACAACGTGTTTCTGAACTTAGATGAGTTTGGAGAAAAACACAAGATCGACCGTGCCACCATTACTTGTTGCCTTCAGGACGCAGAGCTAAATGCGGTAAATAATTTGCGGTTTATGTCAGAATCCACGCTACGGATGTACGCGAGGGAAGCAGACCTTCCGAAACGTCGTAACCCCGGTCAGACCGTCCATATAGACGGTGTAGGACATACGGTTGTGACGTGGAAGGTCGAAATGGGCATGGTTATCGCAGAATTTACGCATGAGGAGGTACGGTAATGACAATCACAACCGCCGTTGATGGCATTGTCGAATGGCTGAATAAAGAGGTATGCCCGAACCTCTGGTTTAAATGCCCGCCGGATGATCAGGAGCCGGATGACGATGACTATGAATATAAGCTAGTCCATCCGGTAGCGTTTCCGCTTTTTATCCCGCCGGTTGATCTTTTACCAGAAGGCAAGGACATAAACGCGCCGTCAATATGCGTAACGCTGATGCAAGGATCCGATAATTGTGTGCAGAAAGACAGGAGACTTGATATCTCATTGTCGTTCTGTGTGTGGAACCCCGGCGAATACGTTGAGGACTGGCTTAACCCGGACGGCAAAGAACGGAACGGGAAAAGCGCTGAAGGGTGGAGAGATCTTTGGAACTTCATAGATTACACGGCGCAAAAGATTCAAAGTGCAACCTACATAGGTGGGTTGGAAGTCATGAGACAGAACGATTGGCAGTACGGACCGTATAGACAGGCTTCTATGGATACGCGGTATGCCCAAGAGCAGATATCCGACTATCCTTTGTGGTTTGGCTTTTATCGGTTTCAACTCCGTTGCGCGCTTCTTCCAAACAATCCGGACATTGAAAAAATGCTCGGCAGAATATAAAAACCTAGAAAGGAGAAACAAGATATGAGCTATAAATATGGCACATATGGATACCTTGCAGATTCGGTCGTTTCTGCTACAGATGTATCCAGTACCGCCGCCGTATACTTCGGAACGGCCCCGGTAAACCTTGTCCGCAACTATGCAAGCGCCGGATTGGTCAACAACCCGATTCGTCTTGAAAGCTACACGGACGCAAAAGAAAAGGTCGGCATTTCTGCTGATTGGAAAACCTTTACTCTGTCTCAGGCAGTAGAGGCGCACTTTAACAATCAGAACGGGAACGTTGGCCCCATCTACGTGATCAACGTCTTAAATCCCACAACTGACAGGAAGGCCGAAGCGACAACAAAGAGCCTTACGTTCGTAAACGGCAAGGCTTCCTTCGCAAGCGACAAGATCATCCTTGACACGTTCGCAATCGCTGACAAGGCCGAAGGCAAGGACTACAACCTTTCCTACAACTTCATTACAGGCAAAGTCATGATTACGAGCGCCAACGATGAAGATATTCTGACAGGCACTCTGACCGTGAGCTACTTTGAAATCGACGCTTCCGGTATCGACATTGATACGATCATCGGAACGGCAACAGCCGGTGGAGTGTATACGGGTATTCAGGCGGCGGCTCTGATTTATCAGAAGTTCAACGTCATCCCAAATCTGTTCGCGGCTCCCGGATGGTCGCAGTATCCGGACGTGTACAAAGCTCTTATTCAGATCGCTACAAAGCTGAATGGGCATTGGGACGGGTTTGTTTACGCAGACGTTCCGCTTGCTTACGATTCATTCCAAGCAATCGAGGCCCCCGGAAACAAGAACCCCAAGGCCGAAGGATGGTACGAGCTTGTGGATGGTACTTATGTACTGTCTGGAGATACCACCGCAACCGAAGGGAAAACCTACTTCGAGAAGGTTTCCGTTGCTGTGGATACCATTGATAAGGCGAACGAGTGGAAGACGAACAACGGCTACACTTCGGAGAGATCCAAGGCTTTCTGGCCGGAATTTGTCGGGCCTGACAACAACGTGTACAATCTGTCCACGCTTGCAGTTGTTGAGACACTTCGCGTTGACAACTCGCATAGCGGAGTTCCGTTTGAGACTTGCGGGAACAAGACCGTTGTTGGGCAGAAGCAGTACTTCGGTGAAGATTCCGCAAATCAGGGCTTCGATATCGAGGCCGGTAACAAGCTGTGCGCGAACGGCATATCGACCATCGTATATTGGGCGGGAGCATGGAGACTGTGGGGAGATTCCACCGCAGCTTACGTGTTCGAGGATGAAGGAGTAGACCTGAGAGACTACTTCGATGTTACGATGCGTATGCTCTTCCACCTTACGAACCGCTTCCAGAGAGTGTGGTTCACCACCATTGACAAGCCTTTCACGATTTCTGTGAGAGACACGATCATTGTAAGGGAACAGCAATACCTTGATTCCCTTGTTGCTACCGGTGCGCTGATCGGAAGCCCCACCATCACATTCGATGAGACTCTGAACACTCTTACTGAGGTTAGAGCGGGGAACTTCTACTTCAACATCGCAGTTACGCCGACACCGCCCTTCCATAGTGCGACCGCTTATGTGGCATACACGGACGAAGGCTTCTCGGCTTATTTTGAGTAAAGGAGGGACGAGAAATGGCAGGATGGTTAGATCAGGGGCTTGTCATCAATGCGACAGCCGTATACCTTACATCCACTACTCCCATCGAAGCCGGAAGCACCGCTGCTGAGTCTGTAGACAACGCGGCTGAACTTCTTTGCCGGGATTCGGATGTAACCTTACCGGCCGTGCGGTATAAGACCACCACGGCAAATATCATGGGCGATATCGAAGTTCCGATTTTCGGACAGATCGAGAATATGCTTCTTACGATCCATCATCACGGATTCCGTGCGGAGAGCATGGCGAAGCTTTGCGAACCCGGTGCGAAACAGCTTGAAATCAAGTGGGCACAGCAATGGATTAATGAGGCCGCAAGTCAGACTCTTGAAGCCGGAACCGCGTACATCACGGGTACTTCACAGGAGCTTGCGCCGGAACTTGCCCTTGTCGCGGGCAACGCGGCAGAACATGACACGACCTTCATTGTGACGAAGTATAAATTGGTCGTGGGCGGCGTTGAGAGAATCGACGTAGACCGTCTGTCCGGGATCATCAAGGTCAACGGTGTATCCGATAGTCGGAACCCGTATTCGATCATCTAACAAATAAAAGGAGGAAACTATCATGAAAGGAAGTATCAAGTTACAGAACCCCATCACAAAGAATGGGACAATGTACGATACATTGCGGTATGACACGGAGAAAGTTACTGTAGGCGACTACATTGACTCCGTGTCTTTTGACCGCAATATGCAAATCAATATGTCGATCCAGTTTGCTTTGGCGGCACATCCCAAGCTTGGTTTTTACGCAATCGTGCGGGAAATGGGGAACCTTGTTGTCGAGGATCTTGAAGAACAGATAAGGGGAACCGATATCATCCAGATTGCAAATATCGGGATGACTTTTACGAGAGGACGGGTGGACCTACCGGAAGACTCGTCCGAAGAAACGTCAGAAACTACTCAGGCAGATTCGGCGCGGACCCGTTCAAAGTCCGAGAAATGAGATTGATTGAGTTCATGGCTGAAGTAGCTGAAGTAGTGAACGACGACAAAGAAGCCGAGAGAAAGCGGAAGAAACAGGAACAAGCGAACAGGTGGAAGTCATAAATGGCCAAAGGTAGACAATTAGACGCGATAGTCCGAATTGCCGGACAGATAGATCCGTCGCTTAAAAAGTCAATAACGCAGACAACAGGAATGTTAAAGGCCATGGATGACGATATGGCCGCTCTTTCTGTCGGTTTTAATGCCATTGGTAAGATTGGGAAGGTCGCGTTTGCCGCTGTCGCCACAGGCGCTACGGCGGTAGGCGCGACATTATATTCTTGCATTGACTCAGGCAAAGAGTTCGAGGCGCAGATGAGCGCGGCTGAAGCCATATCCGGTGCAAGCGCTTCGGAAATGGAGGAGCTGAAAGACAAAGCTCTTGAACTTGCTAGTTCCACGAAATTTACGGCTACAGAAATAGGCCAAGCCTATGAGTATATGGGCATGGCCGGTTGGAAGGCTGAAGAAATGCTTTCCGGTATCCCGTCTGTCCTGAACCTTGCGGCTGCCGCCGGTGAAGACCTTGCGACTACTTCCGATATTCTGACGGACGATATGACGGCTTTTGGTATGGCCATCAATACGGAGAACATCGAGCACTTTGCTGATGTTATGGCGGCCACCGCCACCAATTCCAATACCACAGTCGCCAAGATGGGCGATACATTTAAGTATGCCGGCGCTATTGCAAAGTCAATGGGCTTCGACTTTGAAGACGTTGCAGTCGCTACAGGTCTTATGGCGAACGCCGGTATCAAAGCATCACAAGCCGGTACTTCGCTACGTTCGTGGATGAGTAGGCTTGCCGCTCCGACAAAACAGGTGACGGAAGCGCTCGATGCTTTGGGCATTGAGATTACTGACCAAGAGGGAAATACAAAGTCCTTCATGCAGATTATCGAGGATACTCGAAACGCAATGGAAGGGCTTACAGATACAGAGAAGACAAGATATGCCGCAGCTATCGCCGGGAAACACGCCATGACCGGTATGTTGGCCGTAGTCGATGCTGAGACAAAAGATATAAAAGAACTAAAACAGGCCATAGACGATTGCAACGGCGCGGCAGAAGAAATGGCGAAGATCCGGTTGGACAACCTTGAAGGCGACATAACCATCATGAAGTCCGCGTTCGACGGGCTGAAGTTGTCCATCTATGAGGAACTTAAAGAACCGGCCAGAGAAGCCGTGCAAGATATCACGGACCTTATCAATAACGCTAAGACTATTTTACCTGATATTGTGTCTGATATTGTAAGCCACGCGAAGGAGATTCTTGAAGCCTTCTCATGGGTTGGAGATTTGTTCGATGAACAGATGATCCGGGATATCTTATCTGTCGTAAAGGAACTTGGTGTTGCCCTAGCGAAATGGCTTGAAACGCCGCTGAAGATGATCAAAGCCGCGATTAAATTCTTCCTTTCGAACAAAGCCGCCCTTGTTGGCGCTATCCGCGGGATTGCTACCGCGTTTGTGTCTTTCAAGATTGCGCAATTTGCAAAGGGAGTGTTCGATACAGTAAGAGGGTTTAAACTTCTTACTGCGCACTTAGGGCCTCTTGGATTAGCGTTCCAAGCGGCGACCGCTTTAATCGGCGTTGCGTCAACGGCAATCGGCGTCTTTAATGAAAAGCAACGTGAGCTTATAGACGCGAGTCTGGACGAACATCTTGGCAACGTCCATCTGTCTATGAAGCAGATTGAAGAAGTTGCTGATTCGCTGATTAGGACGGGTGCACTTAACGCCGCTGAAAAAGTCGTTGAGTCCCTTGATAAAGCTGACGCCACTTTCCAACAATGGATGGATGACCGGAAGACAACGGACTTCCTGAATTGGAAGGTGAATATCGGGCTTGGTCTAAGTGAGGACGAGAAGGAAAGCTACAAAGCTTCCATAGACAGCTATGTTGAAGATGCGCAATCGTACATCGAACAGATGCACTATAGCGTTGACATTGCTATGAAATTAGCTTTCCCGACAGTAGGCGAGAACGCAATATCAAATAATAACACGCGGAACATTATTGATTCCACGTATGCTGAATTGGAAGAGGAGCTTCGTAAGACAGGCAACGCCCTTAAAAACGTTGTCAACGATGCTTTTGAAGATGGCTTGCTTTCCCCCGATGAGACAAAGCTTATCGAGAATTGGGAAACCGCAATGGCAAATATCAACGAGAAGATTGCCGGCGCGGAACACCAAGCCGCTCTTCATGCTTTATCACAGGAATACAAGATTGCCCCGAATATACGTCTCGATAAAGAGTCGTCTGAAAAGCTGAAAGAAGAACTACAGAACCAAGCGCAAGAGGCAATAGATGTATATGACGAGGCATACCAAGCCGGGCTTTCCGCGTTATATGCCTCCTTCCAAGAAGGAAAGTATACTGAAGACGAATATTTGGCAGAGATAGCGGCTTTAGATAAGTCAAAGCTTGATAACAAATTAAAAGCTATGACTACTTCCCTGAGTTACTATACAGATACGGTTCAGGATGCTTACAAGAATCTTATGCCGGAAGATGATATTCGCGAGTTCAAGAAAGAACTTATGAATAAAATCTTCGAAATCAACCCGGAAGACATAGCAAACGGGTATTCGCTTAATCTTGGGCAGATAGGCGAAATGATTCTTGAAAAGCTTGGGCCGCAATACTACGACATTGACCCGGCGCATAAGGATGCTATCTTGAAATACTTGGGACTTGGCGCTCCCACGAAGGAAGAGATAGACAAAATTGTAGCGGAATACGCCGAGACAGGCCAACAGATCCCGGAAGAGATTTTCAACAAGATCATGGATTATGCTGTGATCGAGGGAATGAACGGAGGAAGCTACGAGCTTCCAAATTCTATCCTTAAAGTCATCCGGAACGGCCTTATCGAGGAGAGTCAAGGCGAAAAGACAACTCAGATGGGTCAAGAGGTAAGCGATAACGTATCGAAATCAATTAATGATAATATCGAACATGGTTATGCATACCTAGACGAAGCAGCATACAAGCTCTATTCTGATGCCGCCCAAAAGTTTAGAGAACATTTTACTGCACCGATTCCGTTAGATGTTCCGACAGAGTTGAACGTCCGCGTTATTGGCGTGAACATGAATGAAGTAAATGCAACAATGGGCGGGATCAGTACACTTGCCGGCGCTAGGACTTCTCATGAATATTCTGGAAGAGGATCGGGCGGCAATTATACGTTTGCCAAAGGCGGGTTTACTCATGGAATTTCTATCGCCGGTGAGGCCGGAACAGAAGCGGTTATATCCTTCGACCAGACAGTAAGGGAGAGAAACCTTAATATCTGGAAGATGGCCGGTGAAATGCTCGGCGTTGACACAAGCACCGTCCGGACAGACGCAAATTCGAGAAACAGCGTTTCTTCGAACAACAGCAACATTACGTTTAGCCCGAACATCACGATCAACGGCAACGGCGACCATGATACCATTATGGCGGCATTACGCGAGTCTGAAAGCGAGTTTCTTGATATGCTTGAAGAGATCGGCTTGATTCCGAACGGAAGGGGTCCGAGGTACGCTTATGGATGAACAGGAAACATTATATGAATTGTACGAGGCGAAAGCCGGTGACACATGGGATTCCATAGCGTTTGAGTTTTACACAAACGAAATGATGGCCTCCCGCCTGATTCAAGAGAATAAGGAATATGCAGACGTCCTTATCTTTGAAGGTGGCGAGAGGCTAGGTATCCCGGTACTCGATGAGGATGAAGAAGAAGAACCAGATACAATCCCACCGTGGAGGCAGTAATGGAAATCATTTACAACGGCACGGACATTTCCGAAAACGTGAACGAAACAAAACTAGAGATTGATTTTTCGCTAGGGGACCGTGCCGACACGATTTTATTGTACCTTGACCGTGAGGATGGTTCAATAGACCAATGGGGATATGCTCCCGGCGACACGCTTCAGATAAAAGAGGAGTCGCTTGACACGGGAAAGATGACGGTATCCGAAGTGAAGTTTCTTGATTCTGATATCTGGATAACGGCAACGTCCATCCCGGATATGATCGAGAAGAAGTACACCGAATGGAGTTCCGTGTCGTTCAAGACCCTTGCTTCAGAGCTTGCGAAGAAGATGGGTTTCAAGGCAGAGTTCTACGGAATAGATAAGGACGTGACGTATACGAAGGTTGTCCAAGATGGCAAGGATGACCTTCGCTTTTTGTCTGAACGGTGCGCTTATGAAGGGTGCGTCCTTATGGCTTTTGACGGAACAATGCGGATTGTTTCGGAAGAGTACATTGAAGCGGCAGACCCCACCACATATCGCTTGGAAGCGGATGAAACCACTTGCAAGACGGTTGTTGTTCCTGAGTTGGCGGCTTGCACCGTGACCGATGTAAAAGGCAAGACAAAGGGGACGTACACAAACTGCGATGAAGGACAAAACCTTGGGATTGTCCTTGACTTCGAGCTATCTTCCATTGAGGAGGCGCGGAGGTTTGCAAAGAACCTTTTATATAGAAGAAACAAGATGTGCTCCACGGGGATCATATGGTCAACGGACCTTTTCTTAGGGTTGACCGCCGGGAACAAAATCACCGTTGATTGCGGTCCTTTTGAAGACAAAATGGCGGTAATCACAAGGATCCGGCATGACCTTATAGCTGAAACCACAAAAATATGGTTCAGAGTCTTAGGTGAATGATATGACAGAAGACGGCGCAATGGCTTATTGGTACAACTTGTCATGGCCTATTCGGGCTACCACAAGTGATGAAACGGGGAAGGTAGAGAGGATTGATAACCTTTCCACGAACTACACCATGAAGAAAGCCAAGGTAAAAAAGAAAAAGAAAAAGACTGTCGCGAAGGATATCTACGATAAGAAAATCCTGAAGAAAAAGAAGAACGCCGCCGGCAAAACCGTGAAGGTTGCGAAGAAGGTGCGGGTACAGTATATTCAGGCGAAGTTGGAGGAACAGGTAATTACATTCAACACAACCTACCATGTTGCTACCGGCACTTTTGACATACAAGGGAAGATAGAGGAAATCCGTGAAATGATCGGTTCTTCTGGTCCTTTAGTGCTTGGCAGAACATATCCCGGCGCTAATTCCTATCCTAGAGTTTTCGGGAAGTATGAAATGCAGCTTACCAAGGTTGACGTGAACAATGTTGAGCTAGACGACCTTGGGAGGATGATGAAAGCTGAAGTCGGATTTACCTTGACGCAGACAAAAAAGAAGAAGGTAAAGAAGACGTCAAATAAGTTCCCCGGCCAGAGCGCAAAAGAAATCCTGAAGTTCTGGTGTGAGAATCCGGATGAAATCCCGAAGCAGTATGAGTCGGCGGTTAAAATCAGTCCGGATAGGAACGTAAAGAAAATGTGGAAGAAGCGTAAGGAAGAGCGCAAGAAAAAGAAGAAGAAAACTAAGTGAGGTGCTTTATGCTGTCGAGCGGGAATGGTAATCCGGAAATTTGCGTGCACAATCTCATTGCTATTGTTCAGGGCGAAAACCCTTATGAGAGGTGCAAGGGCGTAGATATAGATATCACAGATAGCCCCGTTGGTGAGGCAATCGGAATAATCGCGGCCGAAGTTGTTCAGGTCTTAGAGGAGTACGAACCACGGATGGAAATGGACGATATTGTCACGGTCGCAGATGATGTTCTTGCCGGGAGATACCGCTTGAACGCAGATATAAACACGGAGGAAATGTATGTCTGACTTAAAGCTGATCGAGATTGATTCTGACACAATCTATAAAAACGCAATACAGAGGATTGAGATTGCTTGCGGCGAACCTCTTTATCCGGGTGATGAGCGGAGGATCTTCACAGAAGCAATCATAGCGGTCTTGGTTGGCATGGCGAACATGACAAACGCCGCTTGCAATGCAAAGTTCCTTGATAATGCTGAAGGAGAAGCGCTTGACGCTTTAGGCGCACGGGTGGCCACAACAAGGATCCCGGCGCAATCCGCTGTCGCTACGTTTGAGTTCAAGCTTTCTGAAGCGGTTCTGACAGATACCATTATCCCGGAAGGCACTCTTATCACTACAGACGGAGACGTGGACTTTTCTACGGATGAGGACTTAACAATCCCCGCCGGAGAAACGACAGGCTTAATCACGGCCACCTGTACAGAACCGGGAGAAGATGGAAACGGCTTTATCACCGGTTCTATCGCGCAGATAGTAGAGACTATCGAGAACGTTGAGAGCGCCATGAACATTGAGACTTCCATGAACGGCGCGGATGAAGAGGACGACGACTCCTACAGAGAGAGGATCCGGCTTGCCCCGTCAATCTTTTCTACCGCCGGTTCCGAGAAGGGTTATATCTATTGGGCCAAGAGCGCAAGTACTACAATTCAGGACGTGATTGTAAACGTTCCTTCCCCGTGTATCGTTGACCTTTATGTGATGTGCAAGGACGGACAATTACCTAATGACGCGCTTCTTTCTCTTGTGGAAGAATCTTGTCGCGCTTCTGACCGCAGACCGATAACGGACTATGTGAGCGCACACCGCCCGGAAACCGTGACATACAACATTGATATCACGTATTACACCACGGAAGAGGACGAAGAGGATTGCACGGAGACTATAGAAGGCGAGAACGGCGCAATTCGTCAGTACATAGAGTGGCAATCGGGAGCAATCGGGAGAGACATAAACCCAGATAAGCTGCGTGCGTTGTGCCTTGTCCCTGAATCTGGTACAGGGTGCTTGCGCATGGACGTTACAAGCCCCGTTGTTGCAGAGGTCGGTGAACTGTCCGTAGGTATCGTAGGGAATATCAATGTGACGAAACAGATAGTTGAGGAATGATATGAGGCTTGCTGATTGTCAAATTGAAAAGTTGCTTCCCTTGTTCATGCGAGAGGAAGCAGACAACATAGCTTTAGCAAGGGCGTTAGATCCTGTTGTGCGGGACTTCGGAAACAAAATCAAATGGTGCTCAGATTTTGAGAACATTGATCACCTTCCGGAGCCCTTTTTAGATGCGCTTGCATCGGAACTTGGGATTGACTGGTATAAGAGAACCGCTGACATAGACGTGAAACGTGAGTTGGTTCGCAACTCTGATCTTGTACACAGGACGCTTGGAACAAAGTATGCCGTAGAGCAAGTCGTAGCTGACTATTACGGCGACGCCAAAGTAGTTGAATGGTGGGAATACGACGGCGAACCGGGACACTTCAAAATATCCGTAAGCGAGGATAAAGCGAAGATTGTTTTTCCTGAAGAACTGTATCTTTTGATATCCAAGGTAAAGAAGGCGTCCGCAATCTTGGACGGAGTTGACTTTAACTGGACGAACTATCAGAAGATCTACGGCGTGGTTGCTTCCACTCAGGTATTCAGACAGCCGGAAATCATTGTGACCGCTTCTGACGATGATTTGAGTTGGCTATCGCCACTTACGTTCCGAGTCGGAATAGGACAGCATTACACGGAAATAAGTCCGTCAATTATAACAAAGGAGGATAACGATGGCACAGATATTTAATGATGCGGTCTTGACCGATGAGGGCGCGAAGCTCCTTGCCAGATCGCAAACAGGGGCTTTCCCTATCACATTCACAAAGATTTGCACCGGCTCCGGGATATATGCGGACAAGTCCGTGGAGGCCCTGAAGCTTGCAACAGAACTTCTATCAAAGAAGCAGACGTTCGGGATAGCTGCTAAGAAGATATCCCCGTCAAACCCAAAGGAAGTGCAACTTACTTCCATCATCACAAACCGCTATTTGACCGTTGGGTACTACTTGAATGAGATCGGCCTTTACGCACAGGCCGGTGATGACTCAACAACAGAGATTCTTTATAGCATTACCGTTGTCGAGACAGACAACTCAAACTACTTCCCTGAATACAACGGGCATAGCCCCGCTGAGATTATTCAGGGATTTGTTATTACTGTCAGTAATAGCGCAAACGTCGTTGTCCAGATTTCTTCCGACGCTTACGCGCCCGCAACCGATTTCAACGACCATGTTGACAGCTCCGTAACAGGAGAGGATGGCGTACACGGGATCCGCTACCACAGCGAGATTATTCAGGTGTACGTGAATGGCGAATGGGTTGACGCTGCGTCTGGTGGAGGCGGTGGAAGCCTTGCGACTCCGGAAGAGGTAGAAACCCTTGCGGAAGAGCTTATGGAAGAATCGGGAGGTGGCGAAGATATGGATATCGCAACGGATGAAGATGTGGATGAAACAATAGAGAATCTTGACGACCTGTGAAAAACCTATCTGAATGATATCCGCGCGGCAGGTAGTTTTTTCTATAAACTAATCACAGTCATAAGGAGGTAAAATTATGGCGAGTAAACTTTTAACCCTTACACAGGCTCAGTCTATCGCTAATGGCGTTATTGCCAAAGTGAAGAACAAGGGCTATGCTTTAGCTTCCAGTCTCGGAGCTCTGGCTTCCAAGGATGAAGTCGCGAAGAGCGACCTTGCTTCTGCCCTTGCTACAGAACTTGAAGGCAAGGCCAATACTGCCGACCTTGGCGCTCTGGCTTCCAAGGATGAAGTCGCTGAATCTGATCTTGCGACCGCTCTTGCTTCCAAGCTGAACGGCAAAGCCGATGCCGCTACTACTCTGGCCGGTTATGGCATTACCGATGCTTATACCAAGACCGAAGTAGACAATGCCATCGGTGAGGTACAGGCCGGTGCGCTGAAGCCCGGTGGAACGCTTGCGGCTGCAGGGATCGTCTCCACGCTGCTCGTAGTAGGAAACCTCGGCAAGGTCTACAACATTTCCGAGGACTTCACCACGACTTCTGATTTCGTGGAGGGATCCGGCAAGGCTTATCCGGCAGGAACCAACATCTATGTTGTGGATGCTGACACCACCGGATCGACCCCGGACTACAAGTTCGACGTCCTGTCTGGCGCCTACGGCGTGGCGACTCAGAGCGGCAACGGTCTGATGAGCGCTTCCGACAAGACCAAGTTGGACAATGCTGACGTCACTGCATACACAGGCACGGGCGCGATCGACATTACCAACCACACGGTCAGCATCGCGGCAGCTACGACTACCGCCGCCGGTTCCATGAGTGCCGACGACAAAGCGAAACTCGATGCCGCTGACGTGACCGCTTATACTGGCACAGGCGCTATTGATATCACGAACCATGTGGTATCCGTTGCCGCCGCTACTCCTTCCACCTCTGGTGTTGGTGGGAACGCCGGTACTATGAGCGCGGCTGACAAAGAGAAGCTTGATGACTTCGGCCTTGCGACCACCGAAGAGGTGAATGCAGTTATCAACAATCTGGATCCCCTTTGATCCCGTAAGGAGGTAATGAAGCAATGGGCGACTTATCAAAACTGATTGATTTGTCGTTATTGCAGCTATTCGGTGAAGGGACTATAGTTCCGATAAATCGGACTATATCCCTTCTCTCCTTGGGTGTGGATGCCCTCGCGGATGCTATGGTTGCATCGGAGTCGGGAGCGAATGGCCTGCGATATTATAACGGCAACTTACAGTATGCAACGATTTCATATAGCGTTGTCACGCCAACAGGGACAGAAAACCCGGCAGAAGAGGGTTGGTACATCTATCAGGATGGGGAGTACGTTCCGACTACAGACACAGAGTGTGTCAGCGGGACGACTTATTATGCGCAGAATATAACATGGACAACGATTGAAACGGGCGGCGGTTCAGGCGGCTCGATTATTCACGTTTCCACAGATGACGATAATCTGTTCAACGGCAATATTCTGATTACAGACGGCGAGAGTTCTTATACGGGTACACTCTCTGCTTCAGGCGAAGCGCTGATTACCGGTGTCACGTTCACGGGAACTATCACCGTGACGGTTACACAGGGCCTTTATTCTGCATCAGATATAATCGCGGTTCCCTACTACGGGTTTTATGACGTGACGGTTGCGACCGGTACGGTAAACACTATCAATATCACAACGACAGAGCCTACCTTGTATGGCAAGACAATCACGGCTACTTATGGTTCTTCCACAAAGAGCACCGTGTTCTCTGCTACAGGTACGGCTATGCTCAGAATCGTAAACTACACCGGCGCGGTAAACTTCACGTCTTCTGACGGAACAGACACCGCAACGGGATCAGTAACGATTGAGAGCGGAACAACTGAATACAGTTTATCCCTTGCCTTCTACACCATCTACGGTGCAGAGTGGGACGGGACAAGCACTACGGCATGGACTAGGACGGATGACGCGGCCGGGTTTACAGATCCGGTTCCGTATTATGCCGGAATGTCCGCAACTCCGAGTTCTCCGTTCGATTCGATTGAACCGTGGGCTTCGATGACAAAAGAATCACGGACCGGCGGTACGATGGTTAAGATCCCGAAGTTCTACTACAAAATCACTCAGAACGGGAACGGAATGAAAGTCCAGATTTCGACAACAAAGCTTTCCGGATACCGTACATCCCCCGCCCATATGGATAGAGGGGACGGCAAAGGTGAACGCGACTTTGTTTACATCGGGCGCTATCATTGCGGTTCGTCAAACTACACGTCTACCACAGGGCAGACCCCAAAGAACAATATCACCCGTTCGGAGGCAAGAAGCGGAATCCATGCGTTAGGCTCAAACATCTGGCAATCAGATTTTGCCACACGCTTTACCATCTGGCTTCTTTATATCGTCGAATTTGCCGACTGGAATAGTCAGGCGAAGATCGGCGGTGGGTGTTCTGCTACAACGGCGACTTCGAGTGCAGTTTTCGCCATGGGATACACAGACAGTATGCCATACCACACCGGGACTGTTTCAAACAGTATCGGTGCTACGGTATACGGCGGCGAACAGTATCGTAACATCGAAGGTTTGTGGGACAACTGCTATGACTGGATGGATGGATGTTACTATGATTCGAACGGCATGAACATTATCCTGAATCCGAACAGCTTTAGCGATACTTCTGGAGGCGTGAACATCGGTACTCCGTCGAGCGGATATCCGAGTAAATTCCAAGTCAAGGACGTTTCGAACACGTTCCTTACGTTCATTCCGACAGAAGCAAGCGGGAGCGACAGCACTTTTTCGTGCGATGGCTGGGACTTCGACGCGTTGTACCCGTGCCTCTGCGCGGGTGGCTATTATAGCCAGGGCCAGGGTCGCGGTTTGTTCTGCGTGTACTGCAGCGCGGCTACGGTCAAGAGCGCGAACCTCGG
>Ga0326513_10001006_pt1 | contig 23114 bp, 33 predicted proteins | sample 2_2465_0518_D_FD_203654 | JGI IMG/M metagenome (GOLD analysis project Ga0326513, IMG submission 203654) | Bovine rumen microbial communities from UC Davis, California, United States - 2_2465_0518 | ecosystem: Host-associated > Mammals > Digestive system > Stomach > Rumen | place: USA... | reverse complement strand
TACATCATATAATATTCTTTAAAATGATCTATCCAATCATTTATTTTTGATTTTTGACAGACTATAAGATTAACAGATGCATTTAGATCATATAACTTTTCTGACCCTATAAAAGTCTTACCTAATCCCATGTCATAATATACTGCGCATCGATTTTTATCCTTAATAAGATCAAGCGCTTCTTTTTGGTGTGGATATAACTTCATTTAATCTTCCTCGTCAAATACTGCATTCCATTCTGTCTGAGTCAATCTTAGAATCTTTTTGAGTAATAATGCTTCATCAAGAGTAAATGCGTATTTACCTTTAAGCTTATTGTTAAGCGCAACATATGTGATATTAAGTTGCTTAGCAATATTAGTAAGCGATATACCACTTCTCTCAATAAATTCTCTTAATAGTTCCATATTACCCATTTTTAGGTACCTCCTTTATTTTTTATAACAATTATATTATAAAAAATAATTATTGTAAACTTTCTTTTATGAGAAATACCCTATTACCACGTATCGTTACAGATATCGTGATAATGTAATTATTATCAAGATAATTTTGAAAACTTCTTCTAAAGTTATTTGAATTAGCCCAAAGTCCTTCATCATCAATCACTTCAATATTTTTTGCAGACGATCTTTTGAAATTTTCAACAGTTTCTTTGATTAATGCACGTTTAATCTTTGAATTAACTTTGAGATATGGCATAGGTATTTCTTTCTTTTTTATAGTCTTAATGATCATAATCTATCCTCCATAAAATTATTTATGATATTCCACTCATCTCTTGATATTCCACCACAATCATATTTTTCTTCTAAGTTATAATAGCACTGTATTAAATATCTGTCATTATGCCAATCTCTATAAATGTCTTCTATACTAGTCGGTGTATATAAATAATTGGTCATATTAAAATAATCTTTAGCTTTATTAAAATTACTTACCATTTTTACATATGATGTCTCTGATATTTCATAGTCTCGTTTTGTCATCTCATCTAATACTAAGTTTGTGTAAAGCATGAAATGTAATGGTGGATAATCAAGTACTTTATTAACTAATAAATGATTAGGTGTGCCATTGACTGCGATATTTCTTATTATGCAGCAGCATTCTCTCCATTGAGCTAACAGGTGCTGTCTTGGAAGTACTGATATTAGATCTTTATGCCATAGTCTCATTCTGATACCTCCAATTCGTCATATAAATCTGCCTCAAATTCTAATTCATCTATATATTCACCATTATATTTATCAAATAGTTCATTTTCCCAAGCTTCAATATTCATGTTATTTATCCTCCTTATTTATATTCAATACAACATTTTTTATTATTCCAATAATGTACTCTATCATGAATAACATTCTCTTCATCTGTCATATCACGAAGAGCTACAAAATAATCTTTTGCTTTTCCTACCGTATACCCATCTAAATTTGTTTTTACCTGAGTTCCACTTTCAGTAGTAAAAACTAAATGATTCTTAAGAACTTTAGAAAGATAAGCGCGTTCACCGAATACTGTTCTTCCTGATCCACAACGACCTACGAACACTGTGTCATTAGATGTCAATGTAATATTTTTATATCCTTCGAATGTATTTCTGAAAATAGTAACTGATAACATAATTTATACCTCCTTAGTAATAAGCTGTTTTGTTTGTTTCTATAATTATAATATCACAATACTTAGCATTTGTAAATAGTTTTTTATAAAAAAGTTTTTATTTTTTGAAAAAAATTAAAGGGCCCTATCGTCAGGACCCTTTTTTATCATTCCTTTACATAGACACTATGCAGTTTACCATTGACTCTAGATCTTTTAACGTCTAATTTAAGTGCTGTCTTAATCTTTTTACTCATCATGATCTGAGTAGTAGGCTTAAGTCCATTACGTGAACAATGCAGCTCATATGCGATATAAATAGTCGCAATTGGCTGATTTTCAATATTTTCTTCTCCATACTCTTGAATAAAACTTAATACGCTATCATTATCTATCCTATACGCATCTATTTCTTTATCGGCAGCAGCACATTCTGAAAAGCCATTACGCATAATCACATTTAATAATGCATTCACACCAAGCTTTACTAAATATTCCATGCACTCTGGTCTGCATAATTTTTCATTGATAAATGGGTCATAATCCGGGTCGTTTTTAGTAAATACAGCATTGAATGGTATAATTATCATACGTTTAGTAACAGCTCCAGTGGGATCCTTGATTCTTGGTATATTATTTGCACTGAATATCAATGTCGCATAAGGATAAAAGTCAAATGGATTGTCATACAAAAACTTACCTCTGCACCTGTTACCTGTAGCAACCTGTTTGAATAAGCTAACATTCAAGCCGTCCATATAGTTGTCAGCAATATCATCTTTGATATTAGCAAGTTTATTTGCTAATGATGCAATATCTAATTCTCTAGCAAGATTAGTTATATCTATAGAACTATAATTGTCATCGCCTAAAAGCGTATTTAGCATAAATATAAATGTAGATTTACCATTGTTTTTCTCGCCAGTAAATATAAAACATTTACCAAGCTTACTATCTCTATAAAAACAATATCCTATGCATTCTTCTATTAAAGTACGAATCTCATTGTCATTGCATGATAACTTATCTAGTGTCTTATCTACTAACTCATCATACGCATCTGGATCGTAATTCCATGGTATCTGATTGCTTATCACATAATCTGGTGAATGTGGCAATAACTTCTTTTGTGCTAGATCATATACGCCATTCTTAAATAGGATATATCGCCTTGACGATTGCTCTTTGTTTGGTGATTCTATTTTAAGATAGTCATACACCTCATTACGACGAGTCATTGATATATTGTTAAATACATTTATCATTGTGTGCTTAATAAGCTTTGTATTAGGGTCATAGAAGCCTCTCTCATGATCGTAGATGCACAGTTGACCATTAGTATATATAACATTATGATTCTCTATGATCTGCCTTGCAAACTCATTAGGAATGAATTTACCATCTTCGTCAAAATAAGATGTGACGCTTATTTTCTGAAAAGTTTCAGGCCTAAGTATAGTGTTCAATTCTGAATCTGCTAATTCATCAGCTAAAATATACTTATTTATAATAAGGAAGACATTTTTTATCTGATCTTCTGAGAGCTTATTTTTACTTATAGCAAATACATGTTTACTAAGTGCATCATTTCTACCATCACCATCTTTCATCTGCCATAGATCTTGATCTGACTTTGTTGGTAATAACCAATCAGGCAGTTGTGGTATATTAGTGATGTTGTCATATACTTCTTTTCTTTCTATGCCATCACATTTGAGTGGGATATAAGTACCTTTTGAATGAATATCAGCTTTTACACCACAAGATAATATGATGTCTTTACCATCTTTAGTATGTTTATCATATTTCCAATAAGTATGGCCGCCATGAGGAGAGTATAATGCATATGTGGTGATATTTAATTCTTCGCACATGTTTAAGATCTGATCAAATAAATCTATATCATCAAAACTTAAGTCTATCACTCCATCTTGACATTGTGCACCATAATTAACATCATCGCATACTTCCTCATATGCATATAACTTATTATTAAGTGGTTTTTTGCTTTCTTTACCTTTTCTATAAGCTTTAAATATTAACGATTGTGCCTTGAGATCGTACATGTTTCATTTTCTCCTTCAAATAAAGTGTCAAGAAGTAGTTTTTCTGCTTTAGTTATTTTTGATTGACCATTGATCTTTTTTCTTGCAGTCAACTCACAGCAGCCTATTTCATGCGCTATATCTGAATAAGTAAAGTTAGATTGCTTAAATTTTTCTTTATACATTATTTTTGCCTCCTTTCTTAATATATTTTTTTGTAAATAATGATAATAAAAAATTTAACAATATTTATTATAACATTTTTACACGGCATTGTACATAACTTTATTATTTATATTATTTTAGTGATACTCTGATACTTTACTGTACACGAGAGAACGTTATATTTATAATAAATAGAGTGTATTGTTCAGTATTTACTGATATTTTTTTATATATAAAAATATAATATATAATATATAAATATATAATATATACATATATAAAAATATAGACTATAGGGAAAAATTTACTGAACAGCTGAATTTGCTGAACAATCGTTACGGTTGACACTAAAAGTGCTGTTCAGTAAATTTTTATTTAGTGATATTTTGTGTTCACATTTACTTTTTTTAATAATAATGTTATAATTCTTAAAAAAAGGAGATGATTTTTATGCCAAGAGGAAATCCTCAGAATTTTGATATAATTCGAACCAGCGAAGAAGCAAAAAAACGAGGATCTGCTGGTGGAAAGGCATCTGGTAAGGCTCGTAGAAACAAAGCGATGCTTAGAGATTGCCTTCAGATCCTTATGGAAAAGAAAATGCTTGATGCTGATGGTAAGAAGATCACTGGCGCTGAAGCATTAAGTGTTGAAGTATTTCAAAAAGCACTCGCTGGAGACATGAAAGCATGGGAACTGCTTCGTGATACTGCTGGACAAAAGCCTGTAGATAAGGTTGAACAGACAAATACGAATATTACTATTGATTTTGGTGATCTAGATGACGATCAAGGGACTGAGTAAATGGATTTTGCCAGTTTATTGGCCATATGTGAGAGATTATACCACTAGATTCAATGTATATTATGGTGGAGCCGGTAGTGGTAAATCTCATTTTGTGGCTCAAAAATTGATTTTGAAATGTCTTCAGTATAAACGTAAATTATTAGTCGTTCGTAAAGTTGGAAATACGCTAAAAGATTCTGTTTGGGCAATGTTCTTAAAATTACTTTATCAAATGCCACAAGTAATTAAGAACATCAATAAGTCAGATTTTACTATTGAACTTATTAATGGGACTGTAATACTATTCAAAGGTTTTGACGATCCTGAAAAAATAAAATCCATTGAGGGTATTACAGATATAGTAGTAGAAGAAGCATCAGAACTTACTGAAGATGATTTTGACCAGCTTAATTTACGTCTTAGAGCTAAATGTGGAATGTTGCAAATCCACTTAATGTTTAATCCAGTGAGCAAAGCTAATTGGGTTTATAAGCGATTTTTTGAGAAAGGCACGCCTGAAGATACGGTTATTATTCATACTACTTATAAAGATAATCCTCATTTGCCTCAAGAGTACATTGATTCACTTTTGAGACTTGAGAGAACTAATTCTGCATATTTTAAGATATATGTACTTGGTGACTTTGCTACATTAGACAAATTGGTATTCCCTGTAAAAACAGTGCGACTTGTATCTGATGAAGAAATAAAAGATCTTTTATTTTGGATCGGTATGGACTTTGGTTATACAAATGATCCAACTGCTATTACATGGGGATATGTAGATCAGTCACAAAAGATTCTATATATCACCGGTGAATACAATAAAAAAGGAATGACTAATGACGTAATTGCAAAAACAATAACTGATCTTGGTTTTGCAAAAGAAAGAATTATTGCGGATGCAGCTGAACCAAAGTCGATAGCTGAATTGCGTAAGCTTGGTCTCCATAGAATAGTTGGTGCCGTCAAAGGTCCAGATTCTGTTAAAAACGGCATTGACAGATTACAACGGTATGATATAGTCATCGATGAAAGATGTACTAATACGATAGAAGAGTTTGATAATTATACTTGGGTTAAGGATAAAAAGACTGGTGAATATATTAATCAGCCTGTAGATACATTTAATCATCATATTGATTCAATAAGATATGGTACACAAAATGTCATGAAAAAGAAAGTACGTACTGATAAAGAGATGACTGGTTATATGTTTTTATAAAGGAGGAAAATAAATGAAAACCTATCAAGATCTATTAGAAGTAGTAAATAATGAAACACTACTTAAACAGTTTATTATTTCTGCTATAAATGATCATAAAGGAAGTGAACAATACAGATGGGCACAGATCGGTGAAGATTATGATAAACAGCAAAACACGACGATCATGCGCTATCGTAAATTGCTTTATACAGTGAGCGGTCAAGCTATTTCAGATACTTTTAGTGCAAATCATAAATTACCCAGTAATTATTATAATAGATTTAACGTTCAGGAGAATCAGTATTTGCTTGGTAATGGCGTTAATTTTGAAAATCAAGAGACAAAAGATAAACTTGGAACTAAGAGAAAAGCATTTGATACGATGATACAAAAGCTTGGTAAAATTGCTCTTACTCAGGGTGAAGCGTTTGGCTTTTATAATTTAGATCATATTGATGTTTTTGAATTTTTAGAGTTTGTTCCTTTATATGATGAAGAAGATGGTTCACTTAAAGCCGGCATAAGATTCTGGCAAATATCTGAATCTAAGCCATTAAGAGCTACTTTATATGAGATGGACGGCTATACTGAGTATATTAGACATAAAGAAGATCCAGAATTGATGATATATAAGGATAAGAGACCTTATGTCTTAAAGACTAGATATTCAGAAGCAGATGGTAAAGAAATTTATGATGGAGAGAATTATCCAGGATTCCCCATTGTTCCTTTATGGGGTAATCAGGATCATGTCATTAAAATTAGAGCGTGGCAGCCTAAGATCGATTGTTACGATCTGATAGAATCTGGTTTTGCTAATGACGTGGATGACGCGAGCCTTATATATTGGACTATACAAAATGCTGGGGGCATGGACGACGTAGATTTAGCTAAGTTTATTCAGCATATGAAAACTGTTAAAGCGGCTACCATTGATGAAGATGGCGCAAAAGCAGAAGCGCATACGATGGATGTACCTGTTACAGCAAGGGAAACATATCTCAAGTTGCTTGAAAAGGACCTTTACAAAGATGCGATGGCTCTTGATACTGAAGCAATAGCTAATGGTAATACAGTAGCTACGGCAATTAAAGCAGCATATGAACCGCTTAACAGCAAAACAGATGATTTTGAATATTGTGTTATTGAGTTTATTCAAAATATATTAGAGCTTGCCGGAATAGATGATGATCCGACATTTAAGAGATCGATGTTGATCAATCAGACTGAAGAGACAACCATGATATTAGCAGCAGCTCAATATTTGGATAATGAAACTATTTTGAAGCATTTACCATTTCTTAGTACTGATGAGATCGAGGGTATACTTGATAATCTTGTGAGAGAAGAATCAGAGAGGTTTGTAAATGGCGGATCGAGCGAGGAAACAGACAGACAAGAAACTCCAACAGATGGAGAAGGAAATCAGTAATATTTATAAAGATGCGCAAAAAGATATTTCTGAAAAATGGGATGAGTTTATGAAGTCCCATTATCCTAAGCTTAAAGATGCGCAAGAAAAGTTAAAAGAAGCAGAAAAATCAGGTGATAAAGATAAGATCAAAGATGCTAAAGATGTATATGAGCGTACTGCTAAAAATATTACTGTAAACAATAGACGTTATCGTAATATGCTTGATGATGTTACGAATAAACTGGCCAATACTAATCAGATAGCACTTGACTATATTAATGGTGAGATGCCATCTATTTATACTATTAACTATAATGCATTTGGCAATGAAAAAATTAAAGGTTATAGTTTTTCTCTTGTCAATGAAAATGCCATCAAAGAACTTGCGACCAAGGATGAATTACTTGTACCCCATAAAGATCTTGATATAGATAAAGATAAAAGATGGAATGCTAAAAATGTAAATAGTCAAGTCCTTCAAGGTATCTTACAAGGTGAGAGCATACCTAAGATGGCTAAACGTTTACAGAATGTGACTGATATGAATGAGAATTCAGCCATTAGAAATGCCAGGACTATGACAACATCTGCTGAAAATAAAGGCAGGCAAGACAGTTTTAAGAAAGCAGAATCAGATGGTGTAATCATGGAGCGAGAATGGATTGCGGCCCATGATGGACATACAAGAGCATGGCATCTTAACTTGCATGGAGTAAGAGTTGGTGTTGATGAGCCATGGAACAATGAGTATGGAGATATAATGTACCCAGGAGATCCAGGTGCAGATCCTGCTAATGTATATAATTGCAGATGTAGCATGAGATCACATGTAGTGGGATTCGCATGGAATTATGAGAAGGAAGAGAGTGAAGTTAAAGATAGGATATTAGACACAGATTTACCTACACTTACAGATTATAATAAAGCGTATGATGAGTTTAAAGAAAAACGTGCTTCACAGATTAAAGATATGGAACCATTTGAACGAATGAATCAGCATTTAAAAGATATGGTTGAAAATAATGATTTTAGAATGAGAATACCAACAGATGATGCGAGCGTACTGTCATCTATTCTTAGTGATGGTAGATTCAAGACACAGTTTGAAACTGGTACTAGTGAAGGAGCGTATGCGCCTGAAAAACGAAAGTTTGCATCGCATAATTTGTTTAATACACCGGATAATATTTCTAATAGTGGATATGAGAAATATGGTTATCTTGGCTCAAAAGATCTAACAAAAGATTATAATCCTCAGCTTGGTTTTTATGGAGATGGTATAATTACATTTAAGAAAAAAGGCATGATGGATAGAACTACATTAACAGTTGGAGATAGCTTGAGAGATGCTGGCGATGGTAGGTACATTATGGGTACACCTGTGAAACGTATCGATAGTACAGTAGCTATTGGTAGACCAAGCATGATAGATGATTTCTTAGAGAGAGTAGAAAATAAAATAGAAAAAGACGGTATAGAGTGTGCTTCACAGATAGGATATGCGACTAGAAGTTATTTCGAATTGCAGTATCATGGCGATTTGACTCTCAGTGATGTTGATACTATGACTATAGATAAATTTATACTAGATGAAGTATTTGCTGATGCATCATTAAGAAAAAAAGCAAAAAAAGCTGGTATAAGGTTTAATTATATAGTTAATGGTGATATAATAGATTATGATTTAGATTAAGGAGAATAATAATAATGGAATTATTATATCATATAGCAGAAAATAGATTCATCATAAAAAAAGACGACAATATATTTTTATTATCATTAAAAAATGGTCATATAAATAAAATAGATGACGAGACTGCTCAGTCTATTCTTAGACAAGGCTATTGGCAAGATGCATCAAATTTCAAGTTGTCTGAAGAAAAAAGAGAGGCCGTTGCCTCTCTTATGCGTTCCATTTGAGTTCATGTTCTTCGATATATTTTTCATATGCTTGAATCATTGTTTTATTGAAGAATATATCTTGTTTTGCTCTTACTAATGCTCGTCCATACTGTTCAAAGACATTTTGATGAAGTTCTTCGACTTCAAATACTACTGACTCGTAACATGCTTTTAAGCTAAAATCATATTTCATATTAAATGCCTCCTTTTTATTTGATAGTTTAATTATATCATGAAACAATGCAGTTGTAAATATATTTTTATAAAAAATTTTATATAGGAGAAAAAATGGCAAAAAACATAGAAATAAAAATTAAAGATGATCATACTGCTGAAGTTTTAGCTGAATTAAATCGTAGAATACCGGTCATTTTGGATGCGTTAGCGATCGAAGCTGAAGGTAATGCTATTACCGAGGTCAATAGATTAGTATATGATACTCCGCCTTCGCCTACTTATACGAGAACTGGACGGCTTAAAGGTTCCATATCTCATGCTAGTGATGATAAATATGCTTATATAGGAACTAATCTTGAATATGCGCCATATGTGGAATATGGCGCGCGTGGAATGTCGCCAAGACCTTTTTTAAGAAATGCAATTACTAATTATGAAGATGATTATAAACGTATAATAGAAGATGGACTAAAATAAAAAGGAAGTCTATGCTTCCTCTTTACAATCTTCACACAAATGATAATCTTCATTTATGTCAAACTCATCGATCTCTTCTCCACATATATCACAGTAACAATGTGGAACTTCTCTTAATGAGCATGCATTTCCTAAACAAGGATAACCGGGTACTGCACATCCACAACAGTCGTTTTCTATTCTAATCATATTATTTAACCTCCTTAGTGTTTTTCTCCTTTCGGGAGGGGGGCTTTTGCCCCCGCCTCTTGTTTTAGTTTTTAGTGATCTGTCCGTAAACTCCTTCTGAACTCCATCTCGTTGCTAACTCATTTGCTTTGGTTTCTTCATAATCTTTGAAGTTTTTGATCCAGGCTTTTCCATTCCATTTGAATCCTAAACCTTTGAGTGTTTCCTTGATTCCAAATGTGTTTCCTGTGAGCTTTAATTCTATCATTTTGCTGTTCCTCCTTACATTATTAATAATATCACATTTTCATACGTTTGTAAATAGTTTTTTATAAAAAAAGTTTTAATATTTATCTTTTTTGATATTTGTTTTATAATATATTCGTAAAAATCTAATGTGCGAAGTACAGCACACCGAAGAAAAGGAGATTATAAGATGGCACTTTCAAGAAAGTTTTTATCAGCTCTGGGGATTGAAGCTGAAAAGATCGATGAGATTATTAATGCTCATTCAGAAACTGTAGAAGCTCTTAAAGAAGAAAGAGATTCGTTCAAGGAAAAAGCCGAAAAATTCGATAAAGTTCAATCTGATCTAGATGCGGCAAATAAAAAAATTGAAGATCTTTCTAAAGATGATACTTATAAGGTTAAATATGAGGCTCTTAAAGAAGATTTCAATGATTACAAAAAAGGTATTGAGACTGAAAAAAGTAATAACAATAAGACCGCAGCGTATAAGAGTTTATTGAAGGAAATCGGTATTTCTGAAAAACGAATTGATGCAGTTGCTCGTTTAGCAGAACTTGATAAAATCAAACTTGATAAAGATGGAAAGATCGAAGGAGCAAATGAGCTGAAAAAATCTTTATCTGAAGAATGGGCTGATTTTATTGTTAAAGCTGGAAAAGAAGGTGCAGAAACTTCTACACCACCAGAAGGTGGTAATGGAGTTATAAAAACTAAAGAGGAAATTATGAAAATTAAAGACACTCAGGAAAGACAAAAAGCCTGGGGCGAGTTTATTAGAAATGGAGGAAATGAAAATGGCAGCAACTAATGTTGAAACTTTAACAAATCCGCGTGATAGTTTACCCAATGTATATGTAGATGTTACAGCAAGGGAACTTGATTTTGTAACAAGATTTGGTCGTAACTGGGACGCTCTTCGTGAGATTCTCGGTATTATGAGACCGATCAAAAAGCAAGCTGGAACACAGCTCAAGTCTTATACGGCTTCTGTAGCACTTGAAAATGGTAATGTTAATCCCGGTAATGTAATTCCTTATTCTAAGGCAACAGTTACTGAGGTTGGTTATGCTGATCTTAAACTTCAGAAGTATGCTAAGGCCGTTCCTGTTGAAGACGTTGACAAGTATGGTGTAGAGGTTGCAGTAGAAAAGACTGATGAAGCTTTTCTTAACGAGTTACAGACAGTTGTCATGGATGACTTTTACACCAATCTTACTGGTGATGCTTCTGCTCTTACCGGAACTTACGCTACTTTCCAGATGGCTGTTTCAATGGCAATCGGTAAAGTTCAGGATAAATTTAAGAAGATGCATAAGAACGTTTCAAGTGTTGTAGTATTTGTAAATACGCTTGATCTTTATGCATATCTTGGTGGAGCTGAGGTTACTGTTCAGAATCTGTTTGGTCTTCAGTACATCAAGAATTTCCTTGGCGCAGATACTATAATTCTTTCATCAGAGATAGCGTCAGGTAAAGTAATTGCAGTTCCTACTGATAATATAGTTCTTTACTATGTTGATCCTGCAACTGAGTTCGCAAGACTTGGTCTTGTTTACACAACTGATGGTGAAACAAATCTGATCGGATTCCATGCACAGGGCAATTACGGTACGGCAGTCGGCGAGTCATTTGCACTTATGGGCATGAAGCTTTGGTTCGAGTATGCTGATGGTGTAGCGATCGTTGATATTCAGGGAGCTTAATATGTATAAGGTTATTGAGAACTTTATAGACCTTCAGGATGCCAATCATGAATATAGGGCGGGGGATGTGTTCCCTCGCTCTGGTTTAAAAGTTTCCGCAGAAAGACTGAGAGAGTTGTCTACGGAGAGAAATCTTAGAAATAAACCATTGATTCAGGAAGTTCCTGAAGAAATTAAAAAACCAGCTAAAAAGGTAAGAAGTAATGTTGAGTGAAATATGCCAAGAACTAAAAAACTGGTTTGATAGAAATCAGCCTAAGTTTCATGGTGATTTTGAAATATCTGATGGAAAAATTACTGATGAAGCATTTATAGTCGCTATTCAGAATAATCAGTATTTCAGAATTATTGGTTCTATATTTAATGACGGTGTGTATAAATATACCGATGATCTAGAATTAACTGATGAATCATTCTCAGGTTCAATTTGGTTTATGGCTATTCCTAAAGAAGTTATTGCTTTAAGCACTGAAATCACCGAATGGTTAACTAAATATGGTGAATCTATCAATTCTCCCTATCAAAGTGAATCATTCGGTGGTTATTCTTATAATAAATCGAGTGGAGGATCTGATTCAAGTGCACCATCGTGGCAAAGTACGTTTGCGTCAAAGCTTAATTTATGGAGAAAAATATAATGTCATTATTATTTGAAGCCATGGAAAATTGTATAATGCTTGATAAACGTACAACTGCTGATGGATATGGTGGATATGTAATTTCTTGGGTAGATGGAGCAGAGTTTCAAGCTGCTATTGTATTGGATAATTCAATTCAAGCAAGAATAGCAGAAAAACAAGGTGTCACTGCTCTTTATACTATTACTACTAGAAAAGCTATTAATTTACAATACCATGATGTATTTAAGCGACTTGGAGACGGAAAAGTATTTAGAATAACTTCTGATGGAGATGACAAAAAGACACCGAATAGCGCAGGTTTAGACATGCGGCAAGTTAGTGCTGAAGAATGGATTTTGGAAGATGAATAAGATACAAGCGCTCAGTTCTTTTTGGAATAGTTTTAATTTAACAGCGTATGACGCATATACAGTACCTGATGACGCACTGCTTCCTTATATTACATATGAAGCATCGAGTGATAATTTTGGTAATGTGCTCATGCAGACGGCATCATTATGGTATCGTGATAGTAGTTGGTTAGACATAACTAATAAAGAGCAAGAAATTGCTGATTTTATTACCCGTGGTGGTAGAATGATCAAATATGATGATGGCTGTATGTGGATTCAAAAAGCATCACCATGGGCGCAGCGATTAGACGATCCTAATGATAACATGATACGAAGAATTGTTTTAAATGTAATGGTTGAATTTTTAGATTAGGAGGTATTAAAAATGAAATACACACAAATTCCTACTACTACATTTCAGAATATTCAGCTCAATGCAGGAATAATTGTTGATAATTTTAATCCAGACACAGGAGTAATCGGCAATTTACTTGGAGCTACTTCTGGTGGAATTAACTTTACTGATAGTGTGGAGTATAAGGATTTTGGAGAGGACATTGATAATTGTCCTAAGAACATGAAGGAGCTGAAACAGCTTGACAAGCATGAAGTTAAAATGAGCGGGACTTTTGTTACTATATCTGCAGATACAGCAAAAGCCCTTGCTGGTTCTGCAGATGTAGATCCCTTAAATGCTAATCATATTATTCCGAGGAATGATATTCTTTCATCTGATTTCCAGACGTTATGGTGGATTGGAGATTACAGTGATGTTAACACTGGTGATAATGCTGGTTTTATAGCAATTAAGATGCTCAATGCTCTTAATACTGGTGGATTCCAGATCCAGTCAACAGATAAAGATAAGGGTAAGTTTGCTTTTGAGTTTATGGGACATTATAGCATGAGCGCACAAGATACAGTGCCTTATGAAATTTATATTAAGCAGGGTGGAGATGAACCTATTCCCAGCATACTTCTTAATAAGCATACCGTAACGATCGATAAGGGAGACGATGTTACTCTTGTAGCTACAACAGTTCCTGCCGATGCAGTTATTACGTGGACATCATCAAATTCATCGACAGCATCCGTTTCAGATGGTGTTGTTACTGGTGTAGCAGAAGGTAATGCGATTATTACTGCAACAATTACTGTTGATGGTGTGGATTATACAGACACATGCACGATTATTGTAGAAGCCGCATAAGGAGAGATAATATATGAAGAAGCTGTCTGACTATACAGGCGATGATGCAATAGAATTATGGGCAGATCTATTAGAGCCATTGTCAACAATACTTACAGATGAGAATGTGCGTAATGTCATTCAGTCTGGAGACTCTAGATTAAATATAGCAAAAACTATATTAAAGTCTCATAAGAAAGAAGCTGTGACCATTTTGCTTCGAATAGATCCAGAACCAATAAATGGCTTAAATATAATTCTACGATTAATAGCCTTACTTGCAGACATTGGAGAGAATGAGGAGATAAAATCTTTTTTTGGGTATGCGGCGCAGGTGAAGAAGGACGACGGATCTTCTGGCTTTGTTATGGAGAATACAGAGGGAGTAGACAGCTAAAGTATTTTATGCGGTATGTAGAAGCACGAATTGACAAATATCAACGTGAGGAAGCATACCGCATTTATACTACACGAAGTTTACAACTTGCTCCGCAAAATAAATATATAAAATCATCATTTAGCGATATAATCAATAAAAAGAATATTGATAATAAAAGTGGTGATGAAATTGCACTTGATATATTTAGCAAAGCTGGATTAAAGTTTGAGGAATAAATATGGCTACCACAGTTTTTGATTTAATGGCGACATTAGGTCTAGATACAAGTAAATATGAAGAAGGTTTAAATGGTGTCAAAGCAAAAGGAACCGAAATAGGCAGTGCAATTGGTAGTGGTCTTATGAGCGCTGCTAAAATAGGAGCAGCAGCTATTGGTACAGCCACAGTAGCAGTGGCAGGATTATCAAAAGAAGCTCTTTCTTCATACGCCAATTATGAACAGCTTGAAGGCGGCGTAAAAAAACTATACGGGAATATGGGCTTATCCGTAGAGGAATACGCCGTACAGAACAAGAAATCTGTATCTGAGGTGCAATCAGAATGGCAAAATCTCGAAAAAGCACAGCAGGATGTATTAAACAATGCTCAGAACGCTTATAAAACAGCCGGGATGTCTGCTAATCAGTATATGGAGATAGCAACATCATTCTCTGCTTCTCTTATTAATTCCCTCGGTGGCGATACTGTAAAAGCTGCGGAAAAGACGGATGTAGCTATGAAAGCCATATCCGATAACTTTAATACCTTTGGCGGCGATATCGGAATGATACAGGGAGCTTTCCAAGGATTTGCAAAGCAGAATTATACTATGCTTGATAACCTGAAATTAGGTTATGGCGGTACTAAAACCGAAATGGAACGGCTTATAAAAGACGCTAATGAATGGGCGAAAGCAAATGGCGAAGCCGCTGATCTTTCCATTGATTCGTTTGCTGATGTTGTAACTGCCATTGATTATATCCAACAGAAACAACAGATTGCAGGAACAACAGCAAGAGAAGCCATGACCACTATTGAGGGTAGCGCAAATGCTACTAAAGCGGCATGGGAAGATGTTATTACAGCTATAGGACGCGGTGAAGGTATAAAAGAAGCATTTGATGGTCTTGTTAGTTCCATTTTTGGTGAAGAAGAAGGACAGGGCTTGCTTAATCAGATTATTCCACGAATACAGACAGTATTTGATGGTATAGCTTCTTTTGTTGAAACCGCTGGACCAATATTTGCAGAGAAAATACCAGTTCTCATAGAATCAGTTCTTCCAGAAATTCTTAATTCAGCCAGTATTCTTATTACTTCGTTGGCCGATGGACTTATTTCATCATTGCCTATTATATTTGAGACTGGAACACAAATAATGATGAATTTAGTAGAATCTATATTATCATTGCTCCCTAAAATAGGTGAAGTAGCAATACAAACATTAATTCAATTTGCTACAAGTATTGGTGAAGCTGCTCCAACCATTATTCCGGACGCGGTAAATGCTATAATTGATACTATTTTGGTTTTATTGGAAAATGTAGATGCGCTTGTCGATGGCGCTATCGCCCTTGTAACAGGTCTTGCTGATGGAATAATAAATGCTCTGCCGATTCTAATAGAGCGGTTGCCTGAAATAATAGTAAAGATTATTGAAGCACTTATATTAGCCGCACCTAAACTAATGACAGTAGGGCCACAGCTTATTTTGTCACTTATTACTGGTATCATTCAAAGTATTCCTAAATTACTCACAATGGGTCCGAGATTAGTGGGTGAGTTAGTAACGACTCTTATACAAGATGCACCTAGAATGATAGATGGTGGAATCGAACAAGTTAAAAAACTAATTGAAGGTATAGTGCAAATGATCCCTGATCTTTTGACACTACCCGCAGATATAGTAACTCAATTGGTAGCAGTATTTGTAGAACAGGGGGAACAACTTTTTCAGACTGGTGCGGATTTAGTAACAAAAATTGGAGAAGGATTTTCTAGCGTAATAGATCAAGCTTTTCAATGGGGCGCAGATCTCATTGATAACTTCATTGGTGGTATACTAGATAATGTTGATGCTTTAATGGATACGGTTAGTGATATTGCTGATTCTATATCTAGTATGTTAGGTTTTTCCGAACCAAAAAAGGGTCCGCTTTCGAACTTTCATACATATGCACCTGATATGATGAAATTATTTGCAGAAGGTATAAAAAATAATACGGATTTAGTTACAGATCAAATTGCTGATAGTTTTGATTTTGAAGATGCAATTACTAATGGCGCATCTGATATAAGAGCTAATACAGATGTTAATCGTGGTAATGGATTTATACAAAATCTCACGATAAATTCGCCTAAGCAGTTAGATCCTTCAGAAATAGCAAGACAAACCAGAAATGCGAATAGAGAATTTGTATTGCAGTTAAGGACGGTTTAATATGGCAGCTGATAGAAGTATTATTTGTACAAATAAAGATGGAGACACGATAACGTTTACGGAAAAAGATTTCAATCCCTTTATCCTCGTAAGCGTTGATGGTGTTTATGATAATAAAAACAATATAAAGCTTATGGAAAACGTAATGACTGATGGTGCTATATATCAAAGCAGTATTACGCCATATAGAAATATCGTTATTACCGTAAAGGATAGAAGCTTAACAAAGACATTTAACGATGGATCTGATGTTTATATATCCTCTGCTGTAATACGTGGAAAAACTCTTGAAATATTAAATGCTACTACGCCTAAAGAATCAAAAGGTGGACAAGATTATGCAGATCATCGTGATTTGCTTGATAAAGTCTTTAAGAAAAAAGAATTTGGGACACTTGTTTTTACTGAAGCTAATAAGACAAGAGCAATTGATTATATTGTAGAAAGCATAACTTCTACAGGAAAATATGATCAACGGCACCATGTAATAAGTCTCATTTGTCCAGATCCATTCTTTTATGATGTAAATGAACAAAGTTCTTTTCTTGTTGAACTTATTCCAGATTTTCAATTCATTCATGAATTTACATCAAATGGAGAAACATTTGGGCATAACGATATCGGATATAGAAATATTTATAATGATAGTGCAAATGAAAATATTGGAATAACTATAAAGATTCAAGGAAAAGCCGATATAAAAAATCCATCAGTTACAAGGATGGAAACAGGCAAGTATATAAAAGTTGGTTCTGATGATAATCCATTTATACTTGATTCTGGTGATGAGCTTATAATCACCACGCATATTGGTAATAAGCACATATATCTTGTGAGCGATGGTGTCACTACTGAGGTAAATCAATATCTTGCCGATGGTGCTGAGTTTATACAGCTCATGAGAGGAGATAATAATTTGAATTTCGATTCTGTAACAGGAAAAGAAGTTGCATCAATAGAGATCATATATAGGCTACAATATGCAAGGGCTTAAATTATGGAAGTACGAGTATATAATCCAGAGCTTGAATTGATAGGAATAATTGAAAATTTTGTATCGTTAATGTGGAATAAAAAATATAGTTCTGCAGGAACTTTCGAATTTGTTGTGCCAATTACCGACAATAATGTAAAATATTTAAGGAGAGGTAATATTATAGCGTATCTTGGTGCAACTGAAGCTGGCGTTATAGAAGGTATTTCTGCAAAGCAAAATGAAAAAGAAAGTACACTCACGATTTCTGGAAGATTTTTAGAATCATATCTTGATAGAAGATTAATTTATAATACATCGAATGAAAATCCTGCATATAATTTTTCTGGAAACATTGAAACAGCAATGCGCACGATTTTTTCAAATGCTATTCCAATACCGCTTATGACATTAGGAGAAATAAAGGGATTTACGGGCAATATAAGTTTTCAAGCAACATATCAAAATTTACTTAAGTACGAAAGCAAATTAGCGGATAGTGCTGCACTTGGATTTAGATGTATTCCTGATTTTGTAAATAAAATAATTACATTTGATATTTACAAAGGTCTTGATCGTTCTGCAGGACAAACAGATAGAGCAAGAGTTTTCTTCTCAGATGAATATGCAAATATAAGTGATTCAATATATACTGAAAATGATCAACTGTTAAAAACGGTATGCTATGTTGGTGGACAAGGAGAAGGTGCAGAAAGAACATGGGTTGCAGTAGGTGATACATCGGCGACAGGATTAAATTTACGTGAAGTAAAATTAAATGCAACAGATATTGATCCTTCAGATCTAAGCCCAGAAGAATATGTTGATAAATTAACACAGCGCGGAAAAGATCTACTTAATAACACAGATATTTTAATTCAATCGTTTGAGTGTGAATCATTACCGAATGGGAATTTTGAATATAAAAAACATTATGACTTAGGTGATATAATAACTGTAAAAAAAGATGATTGGGGCATTCAACTTGATTTACGAATAACAGAAGTAAGTGAAATTTATGAAAATGGTAATATAAAAATATTACCTACATTTGGAAACCCATTGCCAGATTCAATAGATTGGGAGGATAAATAAATGGCTACTAATGATGATAAAGGATTGTTTTGGAACTCTACGAATAATGATAGGCTATATGATGCCGATAGCTTCGGCAAATGGTTTTCCAGATTTTTTACAACTGGAGTAATGCCAGGTGATTTTGAGGTTGAGCCTGTTGCAAATGATATGGCTGTCACAATGCAAACAGGATATGCTAATATAGATAATCCAGAATCTGCAAGTATTGGTGGAAAATCAAGGATATTTGAAGACAGTATAACATTTGAACTTGCAATGGCTGATTCTACAAACCCAAGAATAGATACTATAGTCATAGAACGAAACGACACGGATAGAGAGATAACAGCTAAAGTTATAACAGGAACGCCTGCTGCAACACCTGTAGCTACTGCGCCTGTGCGTACTGCTTCTATATACCAACTTATAATTGCCGAAATATATGTAGATGCAGGAACAAGTACAATTTCAAGTGATAAAATAACAATGAAAAGAGCTGATTCTAATGTATGCGGAATTGTTACTGGAACTGTGTCCAATAATGAAATTACATATGGCAACACAGATTTAGAAGAAGGTGTGTCAGAGCTTGCTGATGGGGTTGTTTATTTTGTGTACGAATGAGTAGAGGTATGATATGCATTATGGTTATATCGGGCTTGATAACAAAGCAAGAAAAGTAAAAAGAATTTATGTCGGAATAAACAATATAGCACGTAAATGTGTAAAGGGTTATGTTGGTGTTAATGGAAAAGCAAAACTTGTTTTTCCATCTGATGTAGCAATACCAAGCATATCTGGAACATATACATATGATACTTTACGTAAGAATGCAATAATAACAAATTATGACGATGATGCTGTTGAGATTCAAGGGACTATTTCTACTACTGAAGCAGGCGTTTATAATGTAGTATTCAAGCTAAAATCACAATACTATAAGTGGACAGATGGAACAACTGAGAATAAAACAGGAACATGGCAGATATTACCTAAAACCGTGTCCGTTCCAACTGTGTCATATAACGATCTTGTGTATGATGGAACACCAAAATCTGTTACTATTTCTGATTATAACCCAAGTGAAATATTGGTAAGTGGAACGACCAGTGCAACGAATTCTAGTTGGTATTACGTATATTTTGATCTTGCAAGTTCTAATTACATTTGGGATGATCAAACTACTGCAAGAAAATCAGCCAGATGGGGTATTAATAAGAGAGGAATTCCCAAACCTACCGCAAAAGGAACATATACATATAATGGACAAAGACAAACGCTTGTTCTTAATACTGATTATCCAGATCAAATGTATTTTAGTTTTGGAACTAACTCGGCAATAGATGCGGGTTCATATTACGCTGATTACAAACTTATTGACAAACAGAATAACTATTGGATAGGGGGGGCTTTTGTAGATTATGCAACTGTTAATTGGACAATAAATAAAGCTGTTGTTGCTAATCCTGTTCCTACGATACCCGTATTTAATGGGACAGATCAAGCTCCTACGTGGAATTATGATTCCTCGCTTATTGTAATGACGAGTAATCCTACTGCGTTACACGTTGTGAGCAGGACAGCGACATTTGAGTTAACATCAGATGCATATAATTATCAGTTTGATAATGGAACAAGTAGCAAGAGCATAACTTGGACAATGCAGACCGCCATTATTACTATTGTTCCTGTTGTCGATTTCCCGAGGTATAATTTAAGCGTGGGAACTTTTGTTTCTGGTGATTTTGCAATATATAATCAGAATAATTATAGAATTGCTAATAATTTAAGATTGTCAATGACTGTTGGTGATACAACAAAGTTTTCTGCTGAAGTTAATAATAGAGCACCATCATCTGGTACGGTATATCAACCATATGTAACGGTGCAGGCGAAAGCTTCATCAAGTGGAACACGTATTATCCTTAATGTTTGGCACACTGAGTCGTGGACAAATGACATTACTGACTCTGGTGGAGAAATGGGAGTAGCAAGAAAACGTTGGACATTTACCGCATCTTAATTTAAGGAGAGTCATATGATAGTAAATAGCCGTACACTAAATAAAATAATAAGTCGTTCAGAAAATTTACAGCAAATATTACTTGATCTTACTGGAGATACTGTCGATGAAACTAATCTTTCTAGAGGTGAAACTGCTCATGATAAAGAGGGTGATAGTGTCGTAGGAAGATTTCAAATCGATGACGCTGAAGCGTGGGCTATAGGTACGAGGAACGGTGTACTTGTTGGTGAGGATGACATTACTTATCACAATAATTCAAAGTATTATTCACAGATGTCAGAAGCAGCGGCAGCTGTTTCTGGAAGTGCTATGATGGTGGCAGGTAGTTATGCAGATAGATCTGAACTTTCTGCATTAGCTTCTGCTGATTCTGCGCGCATGTCAGAGAATTACGAGATTATATCTGGAAGCTATATGAATATAGCAGGAAGTTATATGAATATAGCTGGTGAACGTGCAGAAGATTCGGAAGCGTTTGCTATGGGGAAAAGAGGTGGTGCATTAGTTCCGCCAAGTGATCCAACATATCACAATAACTCAAAATACTATTACGAGCAATCAAAATCCATTGCTGAATCTTTGGGTGGGGTATTAAGACCTAAAGGAACTTGTCTTTTTGCAGAACTTCCTCCAATTGCTGATTCACAGTCTGGGGATCTATGGAATATTGAGGATGAATTTACCACGACATCTGATTTTAGAGAAGGTGCGGGGCGCATTGTAGCGGCTGGATCTAATGTATATTTAACCGTTGACCGTAAATGGGATGTGTTGGCGGGCACTACAAGCGATTATATCGGTTGTACATCGAGTACAGTGGCAATCCATGGTCTTGTGCCTGCTGCACAAGCGGGAGATGAAGATAAAGTATTAAAAGGGAATGGAAGTTGGCAAAGACTTGATGCCGTACCACCTACACTTATAGAAAACGCAATAGCACCTATTGAAAATAGTAATATTGCAACAAATAATTATGTCCGTGGTTTTCAGTTTATAAAGGATAATTATTTGTGCGTTGCATTAACGAATATTTCCACTGGTGATACCTTTACTCTTGGTACTAATTACCAGCATGCATATGACATTACAACACAAATAAAAGCTATAGTAGATAGGTCAAACGATCCTCTCCCTTTGGAGGTATCAAAGGCAAATGTAAGTAGCTTGCCTACCACAATAACCAATGCAGCTATTACAAGTGATATGAAAGTTAAGCCCGGAGATGCTTATTTAAGCAATCCCGCCGCCCAAACGGGTGAATGGACAGTCACTACTTCAACCGGAGCAGTAACTATATCAGGTTCAATAAGTGGAACAACGAATGTAACACTATGGTTAACAAAACCGAGAACATCATAAAAAGGAGGAAATAAAAATGTTCTACACAGTAGTAAGACAGTTTTTTAAGAATGGTGCAGAGACGCACTCAATGGAAATCAAGCAGTCTATGAGGGAAGCAGAGCAGAGGTATTACAGCATTATTTCAGCAGATATTACTGATCCCGCTATCACTTACAACGCTTGCTACATAATCCGGAGTGATGGACTTATGGTTAAGGGTGAAGTATTTACCAATGAGGAGGAAGCAGATGCATAACAACAGTTATTTCGGGGGGGTATCCCTCACTATACAGGAAAGGAGGACAGGCACACTAACTTGTTCTCCGACTCCCTTATCATTAGGAAAGGGGGTTATCAGGCGTAAGGGGGTGATTCCCCGTGGCTAGTTCAACGATAAAAACAGTTGTAAATCCAATAAAAGCTTTTTCAAATGATTATGTTGAAGGTGTTTTGCTTGAATCGAAAGGTATAGCAATACTTTTTTGTGATATTAATTCGGGTGAAAACGGAATGAATCAATATTTCCAATGTCTATATGAATCAATTCCATCTGCATATCGCCCACAAAACAGGAAATCAACAATCGCAAGAGCTACTAACGGAAATATTTATGGGTTTCAAATACTTTCGAACGGCTCTTTGCAGACAACTGATGCAATTCCGAGTAATTGCGAAATAACGCTTATGGCGGCATGGAAATATTAGCCACCCGCTGCATTAGCCACACGCCGAGAATATATGGCGACAAGTAAGATAAAAGCAGGCATTGTATATAAAGAGTTTAATCATGCGGTAACTGTTGAAGGAAATGCAAGTCAAGG
>Ga0326513_10001005_pt1 | contig 23131 bp, 17 predicted proteins | sample 2_2465_0518_D_FD_203654 | JGI IMG/M metagenome (GOLD analysis project Ga0326513, IMG submission 203654) | Bovine rumen microbial communities from UC Davis, California, United States - 2_2465_0518 | ecosystem: Host-associated > Mammals > Digestive system > Stomach > Rumen | place: USA... | reverse complement strand
CAGAAAGGCCGTCTGTTTATCTATGATACTCTTAATTTTTTTCAAAATCCTGATAAAAAATCAGTTCCGCACAGATTGTACGGAACTGATTAAAATTTTTATGCAAGAATTGCTTTATGAAATACTTTCTTGCCTTTCCTGATGATGACTTCGCTATCGAGTGCAATTTCTGCATTCGGATCAGTAATTTTTTCGCCGTTGATGCTGATACCGCCTTGCTGAACGTTTCTTCTGCCCTCAGATTTTGTCGGCACGAGTTTGCATTCTACGAGAAGATTCAGAATATTGATCTTGCCGTCTGTGAGTTTCTCAGCAGGAATCGCAGTAGAGGGCATATTGTCGGAATTTCCGCTGCCGCTGAATACTGCCTTAGCGGCTTCGAGGGCCTTATCTGCTTCTTCCTTGCCGTGAACGAGTTCTGTCAGACTGTAAGCCAGTAATTCTTTTGCTTTGTTAAAGCCGGCACCCTCAAGATTCTGTTCCATTTCTTCAATTTCTTCGATCGGCTCGAATGTCAGCATTTTGAGGCATTTGATAACATCAGCATCAGCAACATTTCTCCAGTACTGGAAGAATTCATAAGGACTTGTCTTTTCGGGGTCGAGCCACACAGCACCCTTTTCAGTCTTGCCCATTTTCTTGCCCTCAGAATTCAGCAGGAGCGTGATTGTCATAGCATAGGCATCTTTTCCGAGTTTTCTTCTGATCAGTTCCGTACCGCCGAGCATGTTTGACCACTGATCATCGCCGCCGAACTGCATATTACAGCCATAATCTTGATATAATCTATAGAAATCATAGCTCTGCATGATCATATAATTAAATTCCAAGAAAGTCAGACCTTTTTCCCATCTTTGTTTATAGCATTCAGCGGCGAGCATTCTGTTGACAGTGAAATTTGCTCCGACTTCTCTTAATAATTCGACATAATTCAGATTCATGAGCCAATCAGCATTATTGACAGCGATTGCCTTATTATCAGAAAAATCAATAAATCTGCTCATCTGCTTTTTGAAGCATTCGATATTATGAGCGATTGTTTCAGGAGTGAGCATTTTTCTCATATCGGTTTTACCGGACGGATCGCCGATCATACCAGTACCGCCGCCAAGCAGAACAATCGGCTTATTACCGGCCATCTGAAGCCGTTTCATCAGGCACAGAGCCATAAAATGTCCTACATGCAGAGAATCGGCAGTCGGATCGAAGCCGATATAGAAAGTAGCTTTTCCGGCATTGATTAATTCTTCGATTTCTTTTCTGTCGGTCAGCTGAGCAAGCAGACCGCGTCTTTCGAGTTCTTCAAAAACAGTCATGATAAATACTCCTTATAAATAATAAATAATAATTCTGTCAATGACAGAAACGCCCTCTGCACGAATGCAGAGGGCGATTATATACCGCTGTACCACCTCAGTTTATCTGAATCAGAATCAGACCTTTGGAATGCGATAACGGGCATCACGCCGTATTTCCCTAATTGAAGCATTTCAGGAAATCCGCTCCGGAATGTATTTCAGAAAGCTCTGTTTCATGCCTTGCACCAACCGGCACTTCTCTGTAAACAGCGGGATTTCTTACTTTTTTCTTTCACAGCGTTTCGGGATATATTATATCTTAGCATATTTTTCAGAATTTGTCAAGTAGTTTTCCGGTTTTTCATAAAGGAAAAATCCTGTTGACAAATATGCATATTTATGTTAAAATGTAAGAGAATAAAAAAGATATTCATGACAGGAGGATATTTCATGAAAAAAATCAAAAAAATTTTTTCTGTTTTCATGTCTGTGCTGATTATCTGCTGTTTCTGTACCTCGCTGACAGGACAGGCGATCTCTTTTACGCCTAATTTTGAAATCAACAGTGCGGCATGTGTCTTGATCAATACAGATACAGGCGACATCTTGTATGAAAAAAATGCAGATACACAGTATATGCCCGGATCTCTTGTACAGATCATGGAAGCGGCTCTGGTTCTGGAAAAATGTACCGATCTGAAAATGCAGATCACCTGTGATGCAGAACTCGTCAAGAGATACCAGAATACTGAACATGCTGATGATCTTCGCTATGCTGATATCTATGACGGCGATATTCTTACAGTTGAAGAACTGCTGTATGCCATGATGCTGACTTCTTCCTGTGAAGCCGCCGTTATGCTTGCCAATCAGTTCGGAAACGGCAGTGTTGCCTCTTTTGTGGATATGATGAATGCCAAGGCTCAGGAACTGGGCTGTACACAGACAAATTTTACAAACGTAACCGGCATTGCTGATTCTGCACAGAAAACTACTGCAAGAGATCTGATAAAAATCACACAATATGCAATGAATATCAGCAAATTCATGCCATTTGCTTCGGCTGTTTCCTATGCGCCGGAAACTCAGAATGCCGATCGGCATAAAATGGATGAATGGATCTGGACGCATTCTAATGCAATGATGCAGGAAAATTCCAGTTATTATCTTGAGGGAACAAAAGGCATTAAAACAGCAAATCTGACAGAACAGGGCAGAAGTATCGTCTGTCAGGGAACTAAAGACGGCAATACGTTTCTGGTAATTCTGCTTGCGGCACCGTTTACTGATGCTGACGGAACACTGAAATTTTATCATATGCTGGATGCAGTTTCTCTTCTGAAATGGGCATACACACATTTTAATTATCAGACTATCCTGAGCGACAGCACAGAACTCGGACAGATTACTGTTCAGAACGGTGAGGGTGTGGATTATGTTCTTGTAAGACCTGAAAAATCGTTCATGTCCTTATGGTATGACGGTGCAGATATTAATTCTATTATACAGGAAATCAAACTTGATGATAATGTCTCAGCTCCGATCAAGCAGGGGGAAAAACTGGGAACGGTCACGCTGAAATTTTCCGGTCAGGAACTGGCCGTAATTAATCTGATTGCTACCTCCTCTGTCGAACTGTCCCAGAAAAAATATTATTTTGCACTGGCAAAACATTTTCCTCATACAGAATGGATGATGAGAGCCGTTTTTCTGAGTGTAGTACTGTGTGCGGTTTATCTGGTATTATGTATCTATGCTCATGTGCTCTATACACAGAAAAACAAAGCTCCGGAGCCTGTGCATCTGAAACCAAGAGCTTCTGCTGTCAAGAAAGAGGCGCAAAAATCTTCCGGAAAAAAACAATCCGGAACTAAGAAATAAAAAAGGGACTGTTGCATGTAAAAGTGCAACAGTCCTGCTTCATTCTCCCCCATTATTTCAATTGGCAGGCGATTGTTTTTTGTGAGGAGACTGCTGACCTGTGAACGGAATGTATCTTTGCTCAAAATTTCGGTCAAAGAGTCAGTAGAAGCCTGTTTCATTGAAATTAGCAAAAATTCACAAAAAACTGCAATATTTTTATTTAAATTGTTAAAAATGACATCATATTCCGAAAAGCCCTTTTCACTTCTCTCCGCAGATATTCATGACCAGTTTTTCGGCTTCTTCTTCCGGAAGCGGACGCCCCCAGATAAAGCCCTGTACAAAATCACAGCCGATATTCCGCAAGGTTTCAAGCTGTTCAGAATGTTCAACGCCTTCTGCAATCACATCAAATCCCATAATATGTCCCATAGAAATAATAGCTGATACATATTGTCTGGAAGACTCGCTTTTTTCCATTTCGTCAATAAAAGACTTGTCAATTTTCAGCAGATTTGCAGGGAAATGATTAAGATAACTCAGAGAAGAATATCCCGTTCCGAAGTCGTCAATTGCGAGCTTGATACCCATACTGCGAATATCATTGATACAATGCAGAGCTTTTTCAGCAGAATCAATCATGATAGATTCTGTAATTTCAATTTCAAGCTGCTGAGGAGGAATCCTGCTCAGTTCCAGAAGGGAGCGGATTTCCTCAAGAAAATCATTTTTCATCAAATGTCTTACAGAAACATTGATACTCAGTGTCATATCAATGCCGGATTTTCTCAGGAGTTCACCGAAAAATACTGCTGATTTTCTGAAAACAGTTCCGTCTACTTTGTCAATCAGTCCTACTTTTTCTGCAGCAGGGATAAATTCCGCTGGGCTGATAAAATTCCCCTTTTCGTCTCTCATGCGTGCGAGGGCTTCAAAACCACGCAGTTTATGGAACATATCATATTGTGGCTGAAGATTAAAATAAATGGTATCATTTTCCAGTGCGATTCTGATTTTCCGTTCCACTTCCAGAGTACGTTCCATTTTCAGCATATCAGGAGTAAACCGGAGAATATGATTACTGCTGTTAGCACGTTTTACTTCATGCATAGCGGTATCAGCATCAATCAGCAGGTTGTTTCTGGTATTAGCATCAAAAGGAAATTCGGCATATCCGAAACTTGCAGTGATATAGAAATCACATTCGTCAACGGTCAGGCATTTGCCAAGAACTGCCTCATATTGCCGGATAGTCTGAATCACTGTCTGATTGGAATCATAATCACGGATTACAAGAGCAAATTCATCACCGCCAAGACGTGCAACAAAATCCAGTGTTCCGGAGTTTCTGGAATCTGCAATCATTTTCCATCGGAAAGCGATTTCAATCAGTACATCATTACCGGCATCAAGTCCCATAGTATTATTGATACTCTTAAAATTATTGATGTCAATAGATACTACAGTAAATGGATTTCCCTGCTGAATCAACTCTTTAATCAGTTCATAACAGGCAAAACGATTCGGGAGACCAGTCAGCCGGTCTGTATAACTGATATGTCTGAGCCGTTTCATCATTTTGTATCTTGAAAGCTGAGAGGAAATAAAAAATGTCGTCAGTTCGAGGGTTTCTCGGATGGGAACAGTATTTTGCGTGTCGAAATTGGTTGCCCACATGAATCCCAGTATTTCACGCTCATATCGAAGCGGAAACATAATCACACTAGCAACACCAGCTTCTTTGAGAGTGCCGTACCACAAAGGATTGACTTTGCTGATATACTCCATATTCTCTTCATTTTTGATAATCACACACTCTTTATCTCCGATAGTATCCACCCATGAAGCTGTAATATCATTAAAATTGACAAATTGTGTCACTCTTTTGAGAGGGTTATTTTTGTCAAAGCTTGTCGTCAGATCGGAAAATGTGCCGTCATAGTCATTTTGAAGCAGTATAGAGCAAACATCTGCCTTACAGATAAAGCGAATATCATGCACTACCTCTTGCATAATTTTCTTCATATCGTCTGTTTGATGGAGTTTGATGCAAGTTTTGAGAACATCTTCATAAGCTCTGCCGGAATTTCCTGAACTCAGACTCACTTCATTGGCACTGCATGGGATCGCCGTATAAATGCAGTAGCATAAATTGCCTTCTTCATATTCAACAGGCATTGCAAAAATATCAAACCATAAGTTGATATAACTCAGATGTACATAAGTATGGAGCGGTTTTTTCTGTACAGAAGCACGATAACAAATATCCTCAAATCCCAAATCCTTTGGAACGTATTTTTCATATAAAGAATTAGGAACGAATTTATTTTCAGCGATTGGTGTTGAATTATGAGAATAAACAGGATGTTCAAACGGTTCAAGATATTTTTGATTTCCTGTGACAATGCGGATTTCTCCATATCCGCCATCGGGTATTTTTTCTACGGAAATCACACAAGTTGGTGCATAAAAATTGTCTACTAATTTCTGAAAATTCATGATGTTTTCCTCCCCCAGCAGTTTCTGCTTTTTGCATGTTTGTTCTCTTTTGTCAAGTTTATTATCCAAGGCAATTGTGCTTCGGATTCAGGCTATTCATGACAGATGTTTCATTATCCAGACAAATTCATTTCTTTTGTCATCAGAAAATAAGGAGAAATCTGATAGCCGTATTTTTGATAGGCTTTTACTGCAAATTCATTTTCCGGCTCGACTTCAAGTTTAAAGCGAACAGCATGCGGATAATAATTCTCAATAAATTTAAATAATTCTCCTGCAATGCCGGAATGTCTGTATTCCGGTTTCAGATACAAGTCTTCCAGCCAAATGCAGATACCGCCGTATTCTGTCGTATAGCTGACTGCTGTCATCGCATAGCCAATGATTTTATTTTTATTCTCAATCACGAAGCCTTCCAGAAAAGGCATATCGCTCAGACAATCATCAATATCTTTTTCGAGAATTTCATTGGATGCAGTATGCTCCACTGCCGGAGAATCGTAAAATACACGCATTATCTGTAAAATTTCGGGTTTATCCTGCTTTGTCATGGAACGTATTAAAATATTCATTATGATTCCTTTCTATCGTTCAGGGAAATCAAATTTGACTTGCCTGTGATTTCTGTCAAGATACAGAACTTCTGAAAATGATTTTCTTGCTTTGAATTTAGTATCATAGTGCTTAACTGCCTCAGCCCCACACCAGCATCTTCGCCATTAAACCGGAACTGATAATATCCGATTGTTGATTCATCATTCAGCGGAATCCGCTGTTCGGCATGAAGCACTCCGGCGATTGTTTTAGCAAGACTGCTTTTTTCAGCATAAATCACGATCATAGATTGTATTTCTTTCTTCACTTCACTTTAGTTACATTATATCATACAGTACGTTAAAAATCAAGCCCAAAATATATATATCAATAACTGCATTCACATAAAAAATGCTGTTTCCCTACAGGAGAAACAGCATTTTTTTTGAAAATTATCATGATGATGAATATTTTTATAGTTCCTTTTTTATTACAATCTCCAGCTTACGGCTTTTTTACGTCCCTGAATGAATCTTTGGTAAATGCCTTCCTGTTTTATCAGCTGACTATGTGTACCTTTTTGTACAATTTTTCCATGCTCTATTACAAGAATCTGCGAGGCATTGACCACAGTTTTCAGACGATGTGCAATCATAATAACAGTTTTTTCTTTAGTCAGAGCATCAATTGCCTGCATCAAATCAGCTTCATTTTCGGGATCAACATTAGCAGTTGCTTCGTCCAGCACGATAACAGGAGCATCTTTCATGATAGCTCTTGCAATCGAAATGCGCTGTTTTTCACCGCCGGAAAGACTTGCTCCGCCTTCGCCGATCACAGTGTTATATCCATCCGGCAGTGCTGAGATAAATTCATGACAGCAGGCTTTCTTAGCGGCTTCTATGACTTGTTCCATTGTAGCTTCCGGCTGTCCGAAACGGATATTATTCGCAATTGTATCCTGAAACAGATAAACACGCTGAAATACAAAACTGAAATTCTGCATAAATGCATCCATGCTGTAGTCACGCACATTTCGTCCGCCCAGCAGGACACTGCCGGAATCCACATCCCAGAATCTGGAAAGCAGATTGACAAGTGTAGTTTTTCCGCTTCCGGAAGGCCCAACTATTGCAGTAGTGCTTCCGGCAGGAATTTTCAGGGAAACGTCCTGAATAATATCACGATTTTCGTAAGCAAACCGGATATTTTCCGCTTCAATATCGCATCGTGCCGGTGTGATATTCTCGCCGCTGATATCCATCTGGGGTGTTTGCAGAATTGCATTTGCACTCTTGACACCGACATCCATGATACGCAGATGCGCTGTATATTTACCTACAGTATCCAGCTGTGCATAAATAATATACGAACTGATAATAATTACAATACAGGACAGCAGTGTCATACTGCCGTTCAGGTATAACATTACAGAAGCAAGTATCATCAGCGTACCGAATGTTTTCAGCAAGAAACTTTGCAGAGTAATAAACGGAAGCAGTTTCACTTCTATTTCAGTATTGGCTTTTTCATTTTCATCAATAGCCTGATTGAGTCTGCGGCTTTTATCTCCTGTCAGACAATAGGAACGTACTTCTGAAATACCTTGGACATATTCCATCACTCCTGCCACCAATGCGGCATCTTTGGCATTTTTTTGCTTTGCCATAGCATCGGAACGCTGCATCATGAGCTTATTCACCAAGAAAAACAGGCACAATCCGGTACACAAAATCAAACCAGTTCTCCAGTCGAAAATAAGTACCGCTAATGTGATGACAGCTGTTGTAAGCAAACCGGAACAAACCAACATCACCACTCGATGAGATACATTTTCCAGATTCTGCATTGTATTAGTCGTGACAGATACGATCTGACCAAGACTGTTTTCGTTATAATATCCCATTGGAAGATAACGCATATGTTCTGCAATTTTCATACGTTTTTTAGCACTGGTTTCATAGCCGCCCTCTGTCTGGAGCAGCGTGGATTTTGTCTTGCAACAACCTGCACCAATAATGCTGACAAGCATGATTCCCAAGCACAGCAGACAGGTTTTGCCCGTGACATTATTTTCCAGAAGTGCAGACACCATGCAGGCAATGGCAGGAATTTTCAATGCTTCAAAAACAGCCTGCACCAAACTGAACAGAATGGAAAGATAAAACTGTTTCCGTTCTTTTTCCTCACAGAAATCAAAAAAATTTTTAAGCGTCTGAAACATGAATATCTCCTCCGTCCTTTGACAGCATATGTGCTGACCACATTTTTTCATACAGTGCATGATGATGCAGCAGTTCTTCATGTGTGCCCTGTTCGGCAATATTACCATCTTTTATCACATAGATACGATCGGCATCCATTACAGTAGAAAGACGATGGGCAATGACAATCAGTGTTTTTCCCTTGACCAGTCTGGAAACAGATTCCTGTATGATAGCTTCATTTTCGGGATCAGTATAGGCAGTTGCCTCGTCCAGAATAATAATATCAGCATTTTTCAGCATTGCCCGTGCGATGGAAATACGCTGTTTTTCGCCTCCGGAAAGATGCTTTCCGACAGTATCATAGCCGTTTTCCAGCTGCATGATAAAATCATGACAGCCGCTCATTCTGGCAGCCTGTTCTACTTCCTCGTCAGTAGCTTTGCCGTCTGTTCTGCCAATGCGGATATTTTCCCGAATACTCATATCAAACAGGAAATTGTCCTGAGAGACATAAGCAATTTTCTTCTGACAAAATTCTGACGGCAGTTCTTTCAAATTCACACCGCCGATAGAGACAGAACCGGAATTTACATCCCACATGCCGGCAATCAGTCTGGCAGCAGTAGATTTTCCGCTTCCGGAAGGGCCTACAAAAGCAACAAACTCTCCTTTATGAATATGCATAGAAATTCCATGCAGAATTTCTTTTTCTCCATATCCAAAATGTACCTTGTCCAGAATAATATCCTGACCGGAAAGTGATTTCTGCATCACAGCAGGACGTTCCAGTTCCGGTGCATCTGTAATTGTTCTGACTTCTTCAACAATAGTATTCATCTGTGCAATGTCATCTGAATAGGTCATGACTCCCAGAAGCGGTTCAATCAGTGCTACTGTCATGATAATCACAGTAATGAAATCTGATGCAGAAATTGTTCCATGCATTGCCATGATACCGCCTATCGGCAGAACAGAGAGCATTGTTGCCGGCATGATGCACATGCCGAAGTTCATGTAGACACTGCATTGCTTCATCCAGTCGACATAGCTTGAAGAGGCTTCTTTGGCAGCATCTGCAAATTTCTGATAGCTGCTTTCTGATTTTCCGAATACTTTAATTACCTCAATGCCATTGATATATTCTACTGAAGCATCATTCAGAGCTTTAGTTGCTTTGACAGTACGCTTATAATTCCCTTCATAGCCTTTCATCATCAGCATATAGCAGGTCATTCCAAGCGGAATTGTGATCAGAGATGCCAGCCCCAGCTTCCAGTTGATGGTAAATACATAAATCAGAATCACTGCCGGCACACACAGTCCGGTAGTATATTCCGGCAGAATATGTGCAAGTGTAGTTTCAATGCTGTCGATGCGTTCTACAATAATGTTCTTCAATCCGCCGGAAGAATACGACAGCACATCTCCAAGCGGCATTTTTGCCAGCTTATCCAGTGCCTTTTTGCGAAGTACTGCCAGTACATGAAACGTTGCATTATGAGATTCTGCTGTAGAAAATGCATGAAATACAGAATATCCCAGCCAGAACAGCAAAATCAATCCGCAGCTGATGAGATAGCTTTGCTTATCAGTATTCCCTTCCAGAAGCATCCTGACAATTTTCGCTACAAAATAATAGGGTACAATACCGCAGAAGGCACTAAGTGCTGCCAGCACAACACTGGAGATAAACTTGCCTTTTCTGTCTCCGGCCTGCTGAAGCAGCCATCCGACAGAACTGTTTTTCTTTTCTTTTTCCATTCCGTTGACTCCCTTACATGAAGATAGAAGCGATATGATATACAATGCAGGAAAGCAGCAGCGCACTGCCTACATAAAACAGAGCCACTCTTGCTGTCCATTTCAGAGAATGAGACTCACGATAGGTTGTCGTCAGAGACATCACACACGGAACGTTAAATGTACATGCAAACATGAAAGCCAGAGCCTCCGGTTTGGAAATGACCTGTGTCATGGCAGCAGCAATTGCTGTACTGTCCGTCACATTGCTTTTAGCATTAAATGTTGCATTGACAAGATCATTCTGTCCGACAAATATCGAATTGAGTACGCCCAGTACTGCTTCTTTGGCAAAGGCAGAACTTAAAAATGCCATGAAAGTCTGCCAGCCCATGCCAAAGAATCGTGTGACAGGCTCGACTGCACTGCCTACATGATACAGCAGACTGTCTTCAATATTTCCGGAACTGCTGTAGGAAAATGCCCATACGATCAAAGAAACCAGCAGAACTGTGCTCAGTGCTCTTCTGAAAATATCCCATGCTTTCAGAAATGCTTCTTTCAGGATATGTTTCCAGCGGGCTTTATGATACGGCGGAAGTTCCATAATCATACCGCTTCTGGATTCTGCTGGAGCAAGACTCTTGCCAAACAGTCTGGAAACAATCAGCATCATAACTGCCATATATACCAGCACACCAATGCAGACAAGCATTGTTTCCGCCGGTGAAAAAAACATGCCTGAAATCACCGGAATCACACCCCATACAGCACTGCACGGCACTGCCCAGACAACAGCCATTGCCAGCATTCTTTGTCCCCAGTTATCCATGATTCTAGTGCCGCATGTACCGCCGATGGTACAGCCGAAGCCCATCAGAATCGGACAAATTGCCTTTCCCTGCAAGCCAAGCCGTGACAGAATGCCGTCAAACTGATAGGCCACTCGTGCAAGGAAGCCGATTTCTTCCAGAAATCCGAATACAATATTCACTCCCAGTACAAACGCTGCCATTGCCAGAGAAAAATACAGCACATTCGGAATAATTACACTGAATACTGAAACGATCCATGAATGCATATTCCAGCCTTCCAGCAGTGAAGCAATCGGCGGGCCGATCAGTCCGGGCAGTTTGGAACCGAGTTTCATGAACGGAATACAAATCATAAATGCGATCATGAATGCAATGAAAATTACTGCAACAGAAATAATTTTTCCTAATACCGGACGTGTCAGCAGTCTGTCGAATTTTGAAAGATGATATTCCGGCGCAGCAGTATCTGTTACTCCGTTCAGAATCTCGCTGATCCATGTATATTTTTTTTGACTTCCATCCAATGCGGCTTCATTTTCTTTTATATCCGGAGCAGAATTAAGCATATGCGGCTTTTTCAGCTCCTGTGCAAGCAGTTTTTTCAATTCGCCGTAGCCGCTGCCGTCAGCAGCTGTAAAAGGCAGCACCGGAATGCCCAGATGCTTTGAAAGCAGCGGCGCATTGATTTCCTTATGCTGTTGTTTGGCAACATCCATCATATTCAGCACAAGAACTGCCGGTTTTTTCAAAAGAGAAAATTCCGCAAGCATGAACATACTACGCTCCAGCTGAGAAGCATCGACCAGAACACAGACTAAATCTGCATTTCCGGATTTGATATATTCAGAAGTAATAATTTCTTCATCAGAATTTCCTGTCAGACCATAGCTTCCGGGGAGGTCTGTAATGGCATATTTTTCACCTTCATACTGAAAATAGCCTTCATTTTTTTCTACAGTCTTGCCAGCCCAGTTCCCGACATGCTGATGTGCGCCGGTCAGGGCATTGTATACAGTAGATTTTCCGGAATTCGGCTGTCCTAAAAGAGCGATACTATAACTCATGCTTCTACCTCTATTCTTTCTGCATCACTGCGATTAAGTGCAATCAGAGTTTCTCTCAGAAAAAGCAGAACAGGCATATTCCTGTCATTGCGGATTGTCTGGAACGGAACACCTTCTGTAATGCCGATGGATGTCACACGGCTGACAAATTTGGCATCTCCTTCAATCCGAGCAATTGTACCATGCATGTCTGATTTGGTTTCAGTCAGTTTCATTTTTTCTCCTCCTTTTGATTCTTTGGCGGCACAGGACAGCATCCGCTGCATCCGGAACAGCTGCCGCCGCAGCTGCATCCACCCTGTTTTTTGAGTTTTAATTTGCTTCTGACCGCAATGATAATTACAACAGCAATAAGAATCAATCCGATCACAGAAGCAAGATTCTGAGAAAGCCAGTCTGCCATATTTTCTTCGCTTCCTTTCTTTCTGCGCCGGCAGATTACAGTGCACGGAGCGTCAGTCCTGAAACAATCATGATTATACCAGAGAGCAGTTTCATAACAGGACGGGCATCTGTTTTCTGCAAATCGGCTCTGCCGGATGCAAGTACAGTAATAATAATCAGCAGAATAACGGGAGAAACTGCATTGGCTGCTGTAAAAATCACCGATGCCAGCAGTTTCTGAGAAATTGTCATTGCCAGTGATTCGGTCAGCAGCAGCAGCAGCGGCGCACAAGGCGTAATCCCATAAGCCATGCCGATACAAAACGGCGAAATCAGTTTGGTATCTGTACAGGATGGCGCACAAGCGGCACAGCTTCCGGTGCAGTGACTGTCTTTGCGAAAAGCAGTCAACATGTAATAGAGTCCAGCAATCACCAGAGCTGCTTTCAGTATCAGATTTACATGATCGCTTCCGGCCTGTTCGGCAATGCGGATCACTGCTTCTCCGGCTATATGCACGGCCATGCAGAGTGCCGTCACTGACAGCAGTTTCCCTGTATAAAACGCAAGATAAGACACAAAAGCATTTCTGATATTTTTGGCATAAGTCAGCACATTGGAAGATAATACAAAGCCGATGCTGGGACTACAGGCAATTCCGCACCGACTGCCGATCAGCACCAATGTCAGCAGAGTTGTCAGATAAGTTTCCTTATTCATCCCGTGACCTTTCACTTGCCAGTACTGCTGCACCGATGGAGCCATTGAACTGCGGATGAGAAGCAGTATAAATATCTTTCATCAATTCATCTTCAAAGACCTGATGCAGACCAGTATTCAATGCACCGCCGCCGGTCATGAGAATATCGCCATTCATTTCCTGTTTTTTGATCATACGGATAATGCGGCGTGCCATGGAATAATGCATTCCTGCAAGAATATCCTCACGAGCATATTTTCTTGCTAAAAGGGAAATAACTTCTGACTGTGCAAAGACTGCACACATGCTGTTGATCTCGCAGGGAGCTTTGCTGGTAAGAGAAAGCGGCCCTACATTATCAATTGTAGTTTCCAGTATCTGTGCGATTACCTCCATGAATTTCCCTGTACCAGCGGCACATTTATCATTCATAGTAAAATTTTTTACGCGATAATTGGAATCAAGATAAATAATCTTGCTGTCCTGTCCGCCGATGTCGATAATCAGCCCCGGTTTGAATTCTTTTGGTGCTGTGAGTTTGACCCCGCATGCATGTGCCGTAATTTCAGATACATCATCATCAGCAATATCAATAATTTTCCGGCTGTAGCCTGTTGCCATGATGTATTTGACATCTTTTTGTGCAATGCCGTTGCGGGCAGTCAATTCCTCAAACAGTCTTTTGGCAGTGCCGGGATTGTCGATACCTGTCGGCGCGATCATAGTATCTACAATCCGATCTTTCTGGATGATGGCAGCTTTCACATAAGTCGATCCGCCGTCAATTCCCATATAGTAATCCATACAATCACCTCATCTGGAAAATTTAATAACTTCGATAAATGCTTCCAGCCGGATTTTCAGCTGTTCCACATCTTCTTCACTGTAATCGGTTTCAATCCGGAGGATTTTCACACCCATTTCCTCCAGCATTTTTTCTGTTTGCAGATATTCATAATCATAGACAAGACAGCCGCGCAGCACATGATAAATGACACCGTCCACATGATTTTTCTCGATCAGTTTTTTCAGACGATAGCGTCTTTTATCAGAATCCACAAACACCGGACAGGTACACGGACGGATGGCTTTCACGGCAAGTGCCCGCATCAGACCGTGCAAAGAATCATCATTGATCACCGGAACATCAGAATAGCCTCGTTCTCCGATGCATGTTTCATCTGCTACCACAAGGCCGCCTGCACTTTCGATGATATAGGGAACTTTGACATTTGGAAAAATCATCGGCGAACCCGTCAGCATGATACGCGGCGTATTTTTTCGGGAACAAGCATCTTTGGCAGCAATTTTAGCTTCCAGCTCATCATTGAGTGCGCGGACATAGCCTGTCCATACATCCGGCTTCATATACGGATACGCATTGAACATCATGATAGAATGCACACCGTGAATTACACTGGGAACACTGCTTTTCAGCTGAAAAAATCGTTCTGCTTCATAGGCTGCTTCATAAGTATTCCTGACAGCGGCATACAGATTCCGGTAAGTAATTTTCTGATGAAGATGTGCTTCCAGAAATTCTTTGAGACGATAGAGTTCTGTCAGATACTGATCTACAGAGTCATCGTTCTGACTGGAAGAAGGAATCCGCATAGAATGTACAGTATGATAATCAGCGAGCTTGTCTACAAGTTTTCGTTTACAGTCACATGTGACGGGAACAACAGAATAATGACAGTTCCCCAGATAAGCCATTCCTCCGGGCATGATACTTCCGGCAGCGGCCTTGACCAGAGGACAGGCATCTTTCGGCATAATTTCTTCTCCGAGCTGAAGTGCCACCTGATTGCCGCTGCAAATCCGGACAGGCTTTGCACCCGCAGCATAAATCAGTTCTTCCGGTACCATGACACAATAGATGCCAACGGTTTCTTCTGCATTGTTTTGAAAGATTCTGTGATTTTTGACATAGACCTCCTCCAGCACATCCCAAAACGGCTGCATTGCCGCTGGTGCATGAGGCATTTCCTGAACACACCGGAGATATTTGGCAGAAATTCTAGCTGTCTTACGGACAAAACGTTCTTCTGCACGCTGATTCAGTGTAGTTTGTATCATTTCATCAGAATTCATAAGCAATCACTTTTTCTCACTTTTCTTGATAGATTTTTTCATCTGTCGTTTCAGAAAAGATTCGGCAGAAGATTCATATATAGTTTTTCCGAATACAGTAATCCGGAGAGCACCGCTGCACGGACATTGACTGACACATTTTCCGCACATGACACAGTCACCGCAAGTCAGATCTTCTTTTTCGTGCTCGGTATAGATAGATTTAATACCAACTGGACAGGCATCATAACAGCCGCCGCATTCCGTACATGCCGTACCGGATTTTTTGATTTTGATCGGACAGAATTTATGAAATAATCCAACCAGAAATCCCAGCGGACAGATATTGCAGAAAAATCGTTCTTTAAAGAAACTCCCGATGACAGCAAGCGAAGCAGTTATGACACTGATATAGACATTTATCCGGAATCCGGCAAATGCCGGAGAAGTCACTACTGATGCAGGACAGAAATGACAGTAGTCAATCCCGAAAAATCCCAGTCCGACAAATAATGCCAGCATTTCAATCTGAATCATTTTCAGAATTCGATAGCCCTTTTCAGAAAAACGAATTTCACGAATATGCAGTGCCTGACGCAGATCATTCAGTTTTTCCTGAATAAATCCGAACGGACACAGGAAACCACAGAGTGCTCTTCCGAACAGAAGAACAAGAATCACTGTTCCCATAAACCAGCCCGTCCCCCACAGCATCATGTCTTTCAGACTCCAGTTCATCTGATTGATAAAACCCTGAAACATTTCGGCAGAATTATCAAAATCAGAAAGCCAGTATGAAATATGAGAGATATAATAACAGCTTCCGCACTGGATGAACTGATTGGTATTCCAGCCGCATACAAACACAGGAATCTCAGAATTGGAAAGTTTGAATCCAAACAGATAAGACCCGAAAAATGTCAGGACAAAAAACACAAACTGTACAATTTCACGAATTCTCCAGAAAATATCTTTCGGACGGTTCCATGTGCCCAAGGCATGAATATCATAGGACTCTTTGTTCCGAAGGAGAATTTTTCGGATGAGCAGAATCACCAGAATGCCAAAAACAGAAAGTCCGATCATCAGAAAGACCGGAAGCAAGGCTTTCCGGAAGCCATAGAAAGTTTTTTCGCTGTGCTGTGCAATCAGGGAAAAAACATAGCGTTCTGTTTCTGTTTCATAAACAACAGTAATACCGGAAGAAAGTTCTTCCAGAGAACGGAATTTGATCGTGCCGTTCTGATCTGTCGTCACAGTACGTTCGCCTTTCACGGAAGTCAGCCGGACATCTGTATCTGCCATAGGTTCACCGCCGAACCAGACGGTAATATCTTCTTCCTTGGTGATTTCCTTGGCATTCATGACGACTTCAAACGGCACGTTTTCCAGATCAAATGCATTCTCCCATGCATAGTGACCGCTGCCCGCATCAGTAATAGCTTTGGCATATTGATAGACAGTTTTTCCGTCTGCCTGTACTGTGGGAAGCACAGCCAGAAATGCGGCACAATTTTCATATGCGCCGCCTTCCGCACGGAAAGACTGCTGTTCGGCATTCAGGCAGTACCATTCTGCCTCTTCTGCGGGAACAGATTCCGGCAGATGCAGCAGCAGACTGTTTTCGCGGAAGGTATAAAAACAGGAAGTTCCTCCTGTTTCTGTATCCAATATGACAGTTCTATCAAAGGAATACAGTGTTACAGAAGCACAGAATCCCAACAGAATAATCACTATCATTGATACTGCGCAGATTAAATTTCTTCGATAGGAATAAATCATGTGTTACCCTCTTATCAGACTAATATTTCACGGAATGCTTCCAGTCTCAGACGGAGCTGTTCAATATCATTTTTCTGATAATCCGTCTCTATTTTGAAATAGGAGATTCCTTTTTTTTCGCATAATTTTTCATAGTGTACTGCATCAGCATCCTCTGTTTTTCTGCCGCGTATCACATGGAAGATCACACCATCGGGCTTTGTGAGAGAAATTTCCTCTTCCAGTTTCTGCATGACATAGTTTGTTTCCAAGTACTCGGACAGGATGATATTTTTCATCGACTGCCGGATAATACTGTAGAACTGTGTATAATCATTTTTTCTCATTTTGATTTCCTGATCAAAATATGTCTGCATGACGGGACTCAGACAGCCCAGCAGATGAATATCTGTTTCTTCCAGCAAATCCGGTATTTTATGATTAGGATAATAAATCGGCGAGCCTGCCAGAATCACGCTGGGTGCAGAAGGAAGCTGTTCCGGAAGTTTCTGCTGATGCAAGGCAGCTGTCAGCTGCTCCAGTTTGGAAAGCCATTGTGTGCGGTCAGAAGCATAATACAGAGAATTGACAATCTCCATCACATTACGGAACGAAACAGCATCCGGATGACAGCGGCTTTCTTCCGCAAGCAGTTTTACTTGTTTTCTTACACTGTTCATGAAAGCTGCTGCGCCGCGTACATTTCCGCGGCGGATGCGAATGACAGAATTAAGCTGCTCAAACAGCCGGACAAGACTTTTTTCCCAATAACCGCAGACATCTGCACTCTGATACATTGCAGGCATATCCGCAGTAATCACAGGTATTGAGCGGCGCAGTTCGCAGGCGAGTTTTCTGGAATTGTCATCACTGATCAGCATGACAACGGCTTTGGGAACAGCATTGCCGGAAAGTAGGCCGAATACCGAACGGCTGAGATCATCTGCATCTTTTGGAACAGTATCGCATTCACGGGCATCTTCCGGAGAGCCGCTGAGAATCCAAACGGCTTCTGGATCAGCACTATAAATCAATTCCGGAGGCAGTCCTGCTCCGATGACTAATAATCTGTCGTTCAAATCCGGATGGCCGGCATAAAATGTCCGGTTAATATTTCTGAAATATTCAGTCAGTTCTTCTATCATCATCTTGTGAGGCCTTTCTTTCAGAATGTTACTGTACCGGACACATCAGCAATCATATCATTTATGCATTTTGTGATATAGAATTTAAATGCGGCGAGATCTTCTGCGGACATATATTTCGTATTGGTGGCAAAGCCGAGTTCCAGACTGTCATTAGTTTCAGTAATAAACATCACAAAGAAATACAAATCCCAGTTGACCAGCATAGGAGCCTGCCACATTACGGTTTTGAGTCCGGAGAACAGACTGCTTTCTGTCAGGCCATCGCCTTGTGCAGAACCCATTTCCACACCGCCCTGATTCATGAACGTGAGCATGAAACGAGCAGCTCCGACATTTTCATTCCATGTATTCTGATAACGGATATTTTCAGAAATTTTTTTACCGGTTTTTTTGAGTATTTTCTGATAGCTGTCATTTTCATCAATGCGCAGACGATGGGAAAGCGGTTCTACGAACGGCCCCACTGTAGCAAAATAAGCGAATTTATTCCGGTTCGCTACAAAATAAGTCAGAGCTGTATCCCGTTCGCCGAACATGGCTGTTTCAGCATAATGCACTGCCGTGATGATTGCCGAAGAAACTGTTACACCGCTTTTCCGGCAGAAATTCTTGATTTTCTGATAATCCAGAGTCAGATAGAAATCACTTTCCGTATAAGATGCAGATCCGGTTTTGCTGGATACATCCAGAAGCGGCAGATCAGCAAATTCATTTTTCCAGTAAGCAATACAGTTTTGTTCTGTTTCTTCCGTACGGGAAGCAGCCTGTTCAAGATAAAAGTCCATAAATTCAGCTTCGCCCCAGAGCGATTCTGTTTCCTGTCCTGCATAGCAGGCAGTCAGCTGTTTCATGATCAGACCGATGGACTGTCCGTCAATGACACTATGATTAAAAAGCAAAGCAAGAAAATAATCCTGTTCGCCTAGTTTCCACAAATGAAAATCAAAAAACAGTTCCTGTTCCAGATCATGTTCCCGATAGATAATATCTGCTACGGCTGCTTTTGCGGCAGCAAAATTTTTCTCCGGATCTTCAGAAGGAAGCAATTCTGTTTCTATCTGCACATCCAGATGATTCATAATCCGGAACAGATAGCCGTCTCTTGCAGGAGACTTTACCAGATTCATTCTCAGTGCATGATTGTGAAGAATTAATTTTTGCAGAGCATCCTGCATTTTCTGTTCATCCAATGCGCCCTGAAGACGCAGGCAGACAGGAATATAAAACCAGAACGGCGGGATTTGTTCGCCGCTGTAAAAGCGCATTCCTTCGCAGAAAAATGAAGTGATATTGGCAAGACGAAAACAAGTGTTCCCGTTCTGATCTTTATAATAAGTTACATTATCACGGTTGACGTTCATAAATTTTCTCCTTTGTCTGGAAACAAATTCCGGACGGCTGTGTGACTTACAGACTGAAATGATCAGCAGAACGCTGTTCTTTGATTTCGTCTTCGATCTCGGTCAGAGATTCTACGTTCAGAATATCAAATGCATTGATTTCTACATTTAATTTTTCTTTCAGCCATGTTGCAAGTTTCATTGCCTGAATAGAATCGCCGTTATTGGCAATGAAGCCGGCATTCATGTCCAGTTTGGCAGAACCAAGTAACTCCCGAAGCATTCCTGTCAGTTCTGTATCTGGAGTTTCCTGCATTGATGCAGTGCTGTCGAGCATTGTTTCATGAAGATCTTCTGCCTGTCTGACAAGGGCACGGCGATCAATTTTTGTATTTGCTGTTACAGGCATCACATCCAGATGTACAATCACAGAAGGCAGCATGTATTCCGGAACTTCCACACGGATTTGTTCCAGAATCTGTGCATTGTCAAGCTCATCTCCGGTATAGAATGCAGCAATTTTTTCATGCTTTTTGTCAAACACAGCAGCCGCAGCCGAAATCTGAGGGATTTTTGACATCATGCTTTCAATTTCGCCCAGCTCGACTCTGTAACCGTTCAGTTTAATCTGAGCATCTTCACGACCGAGAAACTCGATCAGCTGTTCTTCACGATACCTGCCGAAATCTCCGGTTCTGTACCATCTGAGGCCGCCCTCTGTCACGAATTTAGAAGCAGTTGTTTCAGGATCTCCGGCATAGCCTTTTGCAACACCGCATCCGCCGATCCAGAGTTCACCTTTTACATAAGGCCGGCAGTCTCTGCCTTGACTGTCTACGATTCGATAAAGCTGCCCTGGCAGAGGATAGCCGTAAGGAATACTTGTCCATCCTTCCCGAAGCGGAAGTTTTGTTTGATACAGATTTGACCAGACTGCTCCTTCTGTAGCACCTCCCATAGCAGCAATTTCACAATGCTCTGTCATGCGGAAAATACGTTCCGGAAGTTCCAGACTAATCCAGTCGCCGGAGAGCATAACAGTTTTCAGCGGCAGTGTATCAGAATGGAGAGATTCTGCTCCCATCAAGAGCATTTCCATGATGACCGGAACAGAATTCCAGACTGTTACATGATATTCCTGTACTGCTTTCAGCCATATCATATTATCCTTGGCATTATGGGAATTGAGCGTTACCAGAGTACCGCCTCTGCCTAAAATGCCAAAAATATCATAAACAGAAAGATCGAAATCAATTGCTGATAAAGCAAGTGCAGTATCACTGCTGCTGATATGATAAATCTCGTTAACGGCATCGAGCGTATTAATGGCACTGTAGTGACTGACTTCTACTCCCTTGGGTTCACCAGTCGTACCGGAGGTCAGAATGATATATGCAGTTTCTGTATTGGAAACAGGAGCTGTCAGTTCAAATACAGAACAGTGTTCACCTGCGGCAATATCAATTACACGCACGGAAGCATCATATTCCATTGTCTGACGGCTTTCGGCATCAGTAAGAACATACTGAATACGGCAGCGACTGTAAATTTTCTTTCGGCGTTCAAACGGAAGATGTGTTCCGACTGGTACATAATGCCCGCCGGCGAATAAAATGCCGTAAATAGCAATAATCTGTGAGAAACCTCTTGGAAGCGTGACAGCAACTGCATCCCCTTGGGACATGCCATTTTCTTTGAGCAGCTGTGCAACTCTAAGTGCCTGTTCTTTCAGCTGCTGATAGGTCAGACTGCTGCCGTCCTGAGCAGAAACAAGTGCATTTTTATCCGGAAATTCAGCAACGCATTTCAGAAAATCTGTATACAGCAGTTTTTTAGTTTCCGGCAATGCATAATGTTCCGGAATTGAAATAGATTCTTCATCAAAGGGAATGAAATTCCAGTCGCCGCCGCTTTCTGTTACACGGTCAAAAAGAGCATTCATATCTGAAAAAATTCCCTGAATGACAGTTTCTTCAAAAAGTTCTTCCGGCGTATCAAAAGAAAAGAGAATCGTATCTCCTGCTTCAACAATCTGGAAATCCAGATATACCTGAGGAGTTTGTGAAATCATAAATCCCAGTGTACCGAACGTTTCAAGGCAGCTGTCATCTAAAAGTTTCTGACCGATTGTATAAGAATATACTACAGGGGCAATGGGAGCAGCCGAATCCTGATTTTTTTCCCTCAGCAGTTTCTGAACTTTTATGCCGCTGAATGCGCTGTGAGAAAGATTTTCTCGGAATGCTGTACTGATATGTTTTTCTCTGTCAGAAAAATTCTGTTCTGTACTGCATTCGGCATCAACAAGCAGCAGATTAGTAAAATCGGCAACGACTTTTTCAATTCCGTCAAAATTAGTATCTCTGTTAAAAATAGGCAGATTGATCAGAAAACGATTGTTAGCAGACCATCTTTCCAATGCAGAAGCATAAATTGTCAGCAGAGCCATTGCCGGAGTTGTACTGTTGCCTGTGCAGACTTTTTCAAATTTTTTCCATGTTTCACGGCTGATTTTATGTGTATGCCGCTGATAGGAACAATGTTCTTTTTCCAGTGCAGATTCTTTTACAGGAAGTTCCGGCTTTCCGGGAAGTGAAGTAACTTTTTGTTTCCAGAAAATTTCTGCTGCATTGCTTTCTTCCTGTAATGCAGTCTGCTGATGTGCAAGATAGGTGCTATAATTCCAGTCAGCCGGCACATCCGGTTCCGTTCCTCTGTAAAGTTTGCAGAGATCGTTCATGATAAGATAGAAACTCATGACATCAGCAGCAATTAAATCCAGATCAAAATGAATTCTGGTTTTATTTTCAGGAAGCAGAGAAAGTGCCAAACCAGCTGTTTCGCCCTTGTCAATTTGAAGTTTTCGCTGTGAGCGTTCTTTCCGCACAGCTTGCAGATGCTGTTCTGTTTCTTCGGCAGAGCAGTCGGTGAAATCAAAAATCTCCAGTGTATCGTAAGGAGACTGAGGCAGAATACGCTGACGGCCGGACGGAAGAATACACATTCTCATCATGGGATGACAAAGAAAGATTTGTTTCCATGCTTTGGCGAGACGTTCGGGACTGACATTTTTTCCGTCCAGTTCCAGATAAACATGACAGCTTACATTTCCGAGCTGTTTTCTGCTGTTTCTTCCGAACCAGTAGGCCTGCTGGATCTCTGAAAGAGGAAATTCTTCTGTTTCTGTTCTGACTTCCGGTGTGTGAGATTTTGCCGGGACAGTACCGCCGTACTGTGCTGCAAGTCTCATCCATTCATGAAATACCGGAGTCGTGCCGAGTTCAAAAACCGGAATCCGGATGCCGTATTTTTTGAGTTTATTGGCAACATCCATGACCTGAATGGAAGTCAGTCCCAGACGAATCAGATTTTCATCTTTCTGATTTTCTGAGAAATCAGGCAGGAAGCCTTTGATCATATCCATTAATACTTTTTCGCTGAAATTTTCCATAATTCACTCCTGATTTGCTTTCTGCTGAAGCAGTTTTTTATTGATTTTATTTACACCTGTATGAGGCATCTGTGAAAGAACTTCCAATCTGTCAGGCAGTTTATGGGAAGCCAGTCCCATTTCACTTAACTATGAATGAGCATTTCAACAATGAATTTGACAAAATGCACAAAAGCGATTCAGCAGACTAAAGCAAGGAAAGCAGACTTGTCCTTTGAGGAAACGGCAATATCATAAAGATGGGAATACTGTTC